>OATT01000633.1_pt1 | contig 29935 bp, 26 predicted proteins | sample 1476071 | NCBI WGS metagenome assembly OATT01 (sample SAMEA2579989, study PRJEB22360) | human gut metagenome | biome: human gut; feature: human-associated habitat; material: faeces | place: Denmark | collected 2008/2010 | reverse complement strand
GCTGACTGTTACTAATCGGTCGAGGGCTTAACCAAGAGGTTGGGTAGAGAGAAGAAGGATGGAAGAGATAGAAAGTAGGTTCAATGTGTGGTTTTGAGGGTATGTATCATAAACCTCAAAAATCAAATAAAGAGATAAATAAGTATCTCAAATGCGCGAGTGGCTCAGTGGTGGAGTATCGCCTTGCCAAGGCGAGGGTCGCGGGTTCGAATCCCGTCTCGCGCTCTTTTTTATGGCTGGAATTCCTTGATTTTTCAAGGGTTCCGGCTTTTTTTTGTTTTCTGAAATTTTTTTGAAAAATATCAGGTATGGAAGGGAGACTGGCTTTTTTGTAAAAAGGTCTTGACAAATCAGATAATATGAGCTTATATTATATTATAACATTATATAATAATATACTGATGAAAGGGTGAAGACATGAAGGTTATTGGTATTGGTGATAACGTATGCGATAAATACATTCATCTTAATACCATGTTTCCAGGCGGGCAGGCGTTAAATTTTGCCGTTTATGCAAAAATGTTAGGAGCAGATTCCTCCTATATGGGAACATTCGGACGTGATGAAGTAGCAGATCACATACTGGCTACTCTGGATGAACTGGAAGTAAAACATGAACGCTGCAGACAGCATGATGGTGAAAACGGATATGCCAGAGTAACTTTAGTGGATGGAGACAGAGTATTTTTAGGAAGCAATAAAGGCGGAATTGCGAAGGAATATCCGGTAATTCTGGATGCAGATGATATGGAATATATCAAGGAGTTTTCTCACATTCATACGAGCAATAACAGTCATTTTGACAGTCAGCTTCCTAAATTGGCTGAGGCAGACTTATCAGTTTCCTATGATTTTTCTGGACAGTGGAAGGAAAAAGAAAAAGTGGCGCAGGTAGCTCCCTATACTAAATATGCTTTTTTATCCTGTGGATCTGTGCAAGAAGAGGAGGCTAAAGAGATTTGCCGCATGATTTACAAAGCAGGATGCCCGATGGTGATAGCTACCAGAGGAAGCTATGGTTCCATATTATATAATGGAAAAAATTTTTACAAACAGGAACCGAAATTGGTGGAGGCAGTAGATACCTTGGGGGCTGGAGATTCTTTTGCAACAGCTTTCTTACTTTCTTATGTAGAAAATCTGGAAAAGAATGCAGAAAATCCTGACATGGTGAAGGAATCAGAGGAAATTTTTATCAAAGAAGCAATGGCTGCTGGAGCCGAGTTTGCAGCTAAAACCTGCATGGTTCAGGGCGCTTTTGGCTATGGAAAAGAAATTCAGTAGTATCGTAATATGAGGAGGATGTAAAAATGACAAAGACAGTAAAGGAAATTGTAAGTGAAATTAAGGTAAAGATGGATCAGGCAGGCGGTTTAAAGCATGTATATTTTGTTGCCTGCGGCGGTTCTAAGGCAGCGATTTTCCCTGGACTTTACTTACTGCAGAGTGAGGCGAAAACATTTAGCGCTACCACTTATACAAGCAATGAGTTTGTTCATGCGACACCAAAGGAGCTGGATAATCGATGTGTGGCTGTGATCTGTTCTTTAAAGGCTACGCCAGAGACTGTAGAGGCAGTAAAAACCGCTAATGCCGCTGGTGCAGTTACGATTGCTATGACAGGTTCTATGGAGACTGGCATGGCAAAAGTAGGGCAGTATGTTGTGACCTACTCCAACGGAGATGACCAGGTATACAGCGATTCTAACCAGGCCAATGCTCTTCGCATTGGATTTGAGTTATTAAAGCAGTTTGAGAACTATGAAAATTATGATAAAGCTATGGAAGCCTATGCACAGATTGATAAAATTGTCGCAGAAGGAAAGAAAAAGGTTCTTCCGATTGCACAGAAGTGGGCTGAAACGTACAAAGACGAGCCAGTTTTCTATGTGTTAGCTTCAGGTCCGAACTATGGCGTTGCCTATTCCATGTGCTGCTGCCACTTTATGGAAATGCAGTGGAAGCACGCAGTATGCCTTCATACAGGAGAATATTTCCACGGACCATTTGAAACTACAGATGAGAAACTTCCAATGGTTCTGTTAATGAGTGAGGGAAGAACAAGGGAATTAGACGAGAGATGTCTGAAGTTCCTGAAGCAGTATGCAGAAAATTATATTACGATTGATTTTAAAGAATTAAACCAGGGAAGAATCGCTCCGGAAGTAGCGGAATTCTTTAATCCTGTTGTAATGATCCCGATTGAGAGATACTATGTAGCCCAGATGGCAGAGGTAAGAGGACATTCCATGGACGAAAGACGTTATATGTGGAAAGTAGAGTATTAAGCTGGGCATTCTTCATAGAAGATTGAAACGAGCAGCAGAACTGAAATAAGCAGTTTTGCTGCTTTTTCAATGGGAGCGCATAGTTTGTTATAAGCAGTTTTACAATTATCAGTGACAATAAAAAGAATAGGTTATAAAAAATACACAAAAGCTATTGACAATATAATGATATATAATGTATTATCATTATATAAATAATCGGCCGATGAAATGAAGTAAATGTAAGTACAGAAGAGGATTGGAGGGAATCATTTTGAAAGCACAAGTTTTTGAATATCAGGGAGAAGGGATTGAATGTGTCTATAATAATGGCCATTGGGTTATGTGCATAAAAAACTGGAAACCTAACAACGATATAGGGGAAATCAAGTATTTAGAAGTACACCATGAAACAGACGAGCAGTTCGTTCTTGTGCATGGAAAGGCAGTACTGCTGACCGCGTCACGGCAAGATGACGCATTCCAGATTGATCTGACTTTAATGGAGCCAGGAAAGGTATATAATGTTCCAAAAGAAACTTGGTTTAATACAATTACTGAAAAGGATACAAAGCTGATCTATGTTCAGGATGCTGGGACAACAGAAAAAAATAGTATGTACTGTGATATGACGGAGAAAGAACTGGAAACAGTAAGAGAAAGTGCGGCTATTTTATTGCACAAATAAATAATATTATGAGATGAAATATAATATTATAGAATGTTATCTTAAAGAGTTAGGGTAATAAAAATAAGAGGGGAGAGAGAACATGGAATTTAACGCTTACTCAATGCTGATAGATTTTATGTGGGCAGGAATTTTCCTATTTGCAGCGAAATTATTAAGAGAGAAAATCAAGATTCTTCAGAGCCTGTTTGTTCCGGTCAGCCTTTTAGCAGGTTTCATTGGACTGGCTATGGGACAGAACGGATTTGGAATTATCAATTTTTCTTCACAATTTGGATCTTATGCAGGACTTTTGATTATTGCGGTATTCGTATCAATCGGACTTAGAGGATTTAACTTCAGCAGCGGCGGATGGAAAACAAATTTTGACAGAATTGGAAGCTATTACTGCTTCAGAAATATTGGATGGGCGTTCCAGTATGCAGTGCCAATTATCTTTTCCATGCTGGTTCTTAGAGTGATTGAGCCTGATTTAAACCCGGCATTTGGAATGCTGATTCCAGCAGGCTTCCAGGGAGGACACGGCACAGCGGCAGCTCTTGGAGCAACTCTTGATTCTCTGGGATGGGCAGACGCCACAGACCTGGGAATGACTTCTGCAACAGTTGGAATTTTAACTGGAATTTTCGGTGGAATTATTCTGATTAAAATTGGAACAAAGAAAAATCATACGAAATTTGTTAAGGATTTCAGCCAGCTTCCGGATGACATGCGAACAGGACTGATTCAGGAAGGAAAAAGACCTGTTCTTGGAGAGGAAACAGTTTCTCCTATGGCGATTGATCCCCTTGCATGGCATTTAATGCTGATTCTGATTCCGACAGGAATTGGATATCTGCTCACCAATGCAATTCAGGCAGCAACAGGACTGGGTGTTCCAAGCTTCTCTGTGGGCTTCTTAGTAGCTATTGTGTTCCACTTTTTATTAAAAGGAATCAAGGCAGATAAGTACGTGGATAATCGCATTATTTCCCGCATGGGAAGCTGCGCAACTGACTTCTTAGTATTTTTTGGAGTAGCTTCCATTAAAATCCCTGTGGTTATTGAGTATGCAGTACCATTTGGACTTTTGATGCTGTTTGGTATCGCATGGGTTGTATTCCACTTTACAGTAATTGCTCCTCGCCTGTTAAAACAGGAGTGGTTTGAGAGAGGCATTTACGTATATGGATATTCTACTGGCGTAACAGCCATTGGAATGGCGCTTCTCAGAATCGTGGATCCGGAGAATAAGAGCTGTACACTGGACGATGCAGCCATCGTAACACCGATTGAGTCGATTATTGAGATTTTTGCTTTGGCAGCTGTACCGGTAGCCTGCGTACAGGGAAACTGGATTGCAGCAGTTGCTCCTATTCTGATTTACCTGGCCGCTTTGATTATTGTTCCTGTCATTTTTAAATGGTGGCACAAACATCCCCATGCAGTCTGGGATGAAAGTAAATAATAAAAGCAGTGTAAAAGGCCGGTCTGTAAATGTTCTTACAGAACCGGCCTTAAACCTTATAAGGAGGAAAAGCTATGAAGCCTGTAAAGAGAGAGCGGATCGCAGGAATGGGGATGCATTACAAGTTCAGACCCCTTGACTATTTTCTGGAGAGCCAGCAGGAGCTGGGAGTCCAGTCAGTCGAGTTCTGGTGCGCCAGACCTCACTTTCTGCTGGATGATTATGGATTTGAGGACGTAAAAAAGCTGAGGGAAAAGCTGGATTTCTACGGAATGAAGCTGGCTGCATTTTCCCCGGAGTGTACGGTGTACAACTATAACCTGTGTGCTCAGGACGAGACGGCGGCGAGACATTCTATGGGTTATTTTGAAAAGGCTATTGAGGCGGCAGAACAGGCGGAGGCGAAGCTTATGGTGGTGAACTGCTGCGGCGGCCTCAGGGATGAGGAAAAGGAACGGATCTTTGAACGGGCTGTAGACCGGCTTACCTGCTTAGGAAAGACAGCTTCTGAACACGGCATCCTGCTTGCGGTGGAGACCCTTTGTCCGGGAGATTCTCCTGTTTTTAATACGCTGACAGAACTGAAGAGTCTGCTGGACGCTGTAAACAGCAAAAACGTACAGGCATGTCTCGATCTGATGGCAGCAGGCATGGCAGGAGAGACCATGAAGGACTGGTTTGAGCTTTTAGGAGACAAGGTGCGCCATATCCGCTTTACAGACGGAAGGCCTGGCGGCAGACTGGCCTGGGGAGACGGACTCAGGCCTCTGGAAGACCAGTTTGGCTGGATCGAACAGTATGGCTATACAGGGTATTTAAGCCTTTCTGTAAACGATCCAAGATATCTGGATAACCCCAGGGAAGCAGACGAAAAGAACTGGAAGGCACTGAAGGCGTTTGTTGAATAGATGGAGGATTTTGTATGAAGCTGGTTTCATTTGAACGATTATCTGTATTGAACCTGCATTATTTTCAGTACTCTCTGGATTACTTTCTGGATCGGATGGTGGATCTGGGAATCAAAAATGTGGAGCTGTTAGGAGGACACCAGGGAATGTGGCTGGATCCCAATGAGTACCAGGATCCGGAGCCGATTTTAAAGAAGCTTCAGTCGCGAAACCTGCATTGTCCTGTATTTACGCCGCAGAATTGCAGATTCGGCTATCAGTTTGGCGTAAAGGAGCCGGAGCTTAGAAAAAAGACCTTTGGATTTTTTTCCAATGGAATTAAATTAGCCGCCGCTTTGGGAGCGAAATATATGGAAGCCAATTCAGGATGGGGTTACTGGGATGAGCCGGAAGAGGAAGGACTTAAAAGAGCCATCGAGATGCATCAGATGCTGGCCGAGGTGGCGGAACAGAACAATATCACCATTGTGGCTGAATCCCTGCGTCCTCAGGAGTCGAAGATTGGATACAGCCTTTCCCAGATGAAGCGTTTGTTTGACGGAGTTAACCATCCGAACTTCAAGGTTATGGTAGACCTTACAGCCATGTCTGTTGCCGGAGAGAGCATTCAGGACTGGTTTGACGTATTTGGAACAGAAAATATTGCCCATGCCCATTTTCAGGACTGCAATCCCTATGGACACTACATATGGGGACAGGGAACCAGGAACCTGAGAAAGGATTTAGAGGTAATGATAAGGAACGGATATGAAGGGTACTTTACACAGGAGCTGACGGATCCTGCCTACTACCTGGATCCATTTTATTATGATAAGAAAAATGTGCAGAATTTAAGAATGTATATGGAGGATTAATGATGTGGACAAAAGAACTGTTTAAGGTAGAGAAACCGATTATTGCCCTGCTTCATCTGAGAGCTTTGCCGGGAGATCCATTATTTGGAGGTTCCATGAACGCTGTCATTGAGAAGGCTAGAGAAGAGCTGAATGCGCTTCAGGACGGCGGTGTAGATGGAATTCTGATTGCAAATGAATTCAGTCTGCCCTATGAAAAAAAGGTATCCCATGTTACAGTGGCAGCTATGGGACGAATTGTGGGAGAGCTGTCAAGGGATATCAAAGTTCCCTTTGGCGTAAATATTGTTTCCAATCCGCTGGCAACCATTGATTTAGCGGCAGCCACAGGAGCAAACTTTGTGAGAAGTACATTCACAGGAGCTTACATCGGAGAAAACGGAATTACTGATACAAATATTCCTGAGACATTGAGAAGAAAGGCTGCCTTAGGCCTTCACGATCTCAAGCTGCTGTTTAAGGTAAATCCGGAATCTGATGTTTACATGGCAGAGAGAAGCCTGGAAAAAATCACAAAATCCATGATTTTCCACTGCTTCCCGGACGGTTTATGCGTTTCAGGAGCAAGCGCAGGTTCTGAGACAGATTCCAGCCTGGTAACCCGCGTGAAGAATGTGGCAGGAGATATTCCTGTTTTCTGCAACACAGGCTGTACGAAAGAAAATATTGCAGAAAAGCTTGCACAGAGCGACGGAGCATGTGTAGGAACTGCATTTAAGAAGGATGGAAAATTTGAAAACTTTGTAGAAAAAGAAAGAGTACAGGAATTCATGCAGGCAGTAAAGGAATACAGAAATACCCTGTAGCAGGGAGGGGGAATAAGATGTATTTTTTGGGGATTGATATAGGAACCTTTTCCAGTAAAGGGGTGCTTGTGGGAGAGGATGGAAGAGTAAAGGTGAGAGCGTCCGTGGCTCACACCATGGATAATCCGGCTCCAGGCTATTTTGAACAGGATGCGGAACAGATTTGGTGGGGAGATTTCTGCAGGCTGTCCAGGGAATTGCTTCAAAAAAGCGGTATTTCTCCGGAAGAGATAGGCGCTGTAGGAGCCAGCACTCTGGGAGCAGACTGCCTTCCTGTAGATGCGGAAGGCAGGCCTCTTCGGAAAGCGATTTTGTACGGAATTGATGCAAGATGCACGGAGGAAATGGAAGAAATGACCAGTTACTATGGGGAGGAGCGGGTTCAGGAACTGTTTGGACGCCCCATCTGTTCCGGAGATGTAGCTGCCAAGATACTCTGGTTAAAGAAAAAGGAGCCTGAAATTTATCAAAAATCCTATAAATTTTTAACGGGCTCTTCTTATATCACTGCAAAGCTGACAGGCAATTATACGATAGATCGCTTTTTAGGTATTGCGTCATTTCGCCCCTTCTACCGGATGGACGGAACCATCCAGGAAGAACTGTGTGATCCCATTTGCAGCCCTTCACAGCTGGCTGAGGGCCGTGCAGTGACAGATATTGCGGGCTGTGTGACGAAAAAAGCGGCAGCAGAAACAGGATTGGCTCAGGGTACTCCTGTGATTGCAGGAACGGGAGACTCAGCGGCAGAGGCTATCAGCACGGGTGTGCTGTCGCCAGGGGATCTGATGGTTCAGTTTGGTTCTTCTTTGTTTTTCTACTGCTGTACAGACCGCATGGTAACAGATAAGCGGGTTCGGGGAAACAGTTTTGTAATTCCGGGCAGATACAGTATAGCAGCAGGTACAAATAATGCGGGAACTTTGCAGAACTGGTACAGAAGCACTTTGTTTCCAGATTGTCTGGAAGCAGAAAAAAGCGAATCGGGAAGCTCTTTTGCACAGATGATGGAGGGAATAGAGGAAATCGAGCCAGGAAGTGAGGGACTGGTGACACTTCCATATTTTGCAGGAGAGAGAACGCCGATTAATGATCCGGCTGCCAGGGGAATGGTGTTTGGCCTTACCCTGAATCACACCAGAAAGCATTTATACCGTTCTGCCCTGGAGGGAATCGTATTTTCCATTCTTCAGCACATTGAAATTTTCAAGGAGAAGGGAATTGAACCAACCAGAATTTTAGCAGCTGGAGGAGGAACAAAAAATCCTGTCTGGATGCAGATGACAGCTGATATTACAGGCATTCCGGTGGCAGTTGGGGAAGAGACTGTCGGGGCATGTTATGGGGACGCCCTGATGGCAGCCATTGGAGTCGGACATTTTAAGGGATTTGAAGAGCTGAGGGATATTATAAATATTAAGAGAATATATACACCGGACGAGAATCGGACGAAGCTGTACCGTCCGTATTATGAGCTGTTCTGCAGATTGTATGAAGATAATAAGGACAGCCTCCATAGGCTGTCTGACTTAAATCATGGGGTTTAAAAAAAAGAGGAGAAGAGGTATGAAATTTGCAGTGGTAGGATTTACATGTATTGATGTCTATAAAAATCTGGGGATTCAGTATCCGACTGGAAACGGTATTGACCTGCTGTTTAATCTGATGGAGCAGGTGGAGGAAATAGAGCCTTCTGTAGTTACAGCTGTAGGCGACGATAAAAATGGAAAACAGCTTTTAGAGGAGTGCAGAATCAGGCAGGTAGATACCTCTCATGTGCAGGTGGTTCCTGGGGGAAAAACGGCTGTGATAGAAATGCTGTTAAACGGAAAAGACAGGGTTCACCATTCTGTGGACAGAGGAGTCATGCCGGATTACAGGCCTACAAAGGAAGATATGGATTTTATATGCAGCCAGGACTACATTCACACAGACTTATCCTGGAATGTGGTCGATCTGCTTCCTGAGATTAAGAAGAGTGGGACAAAGATATATTTTGATTTTTCCAAGAGATATCAGCATCCGGACGTGCCGAAGATTTTAAGTTCCATCCATTACGGTATTTTCTCATTCGAAGAGGAGACAGAGGAGGTAAGGGAACTGCTTAAAATGGGGTGTGAAAGAGGGGCAGAGGTTCTTCTGGCAACCTTTGGAGAAAAAGGCTCCCTGGCCTATGATGGAAGGAACTTTTACCGCCAGAAATGCCTCGCTTCAGAGAATTTGGTGAACACGGTAGGGGCTGGGGATTCCTATGGATCCGGCTTTATGGCTGGAATCATCAGGGGAGAGGATATTCAGGCATGTATGGAACGGGGAGCCAGGAAAGCGGCTGAGATTGTCAGCATTTTTGAGCCATATCATAGGAAAGGAAGATAATAATTATGGTTATAGATATGCATGTTCACCCGGTCCTGTTCGGGCCGATTTGTGAAGATAAAAAGAAAGTAGAGTTTAGAAAGCAGAAGTTTGGTCTTTACAAATCTTCTCCCATTCCTATGAGCCAGGTCATGGCTGTGATGGATCACGCGGGAGTGGACAAGGCGGTGCTCCTGGCAGAGGACTATTCGGCAGAAATGGGACAGCCGATTATCACTAATGAGGAAGTCAAACAGCTGGTAGATTTGGAGCCAGACCGGTTTATAGGATTCGCAAGCGTGGATCCCAGGGACTGCGGCGCTAAGGAGCAGCTGGAACGGGCATTTTCAGAGTTAAAGCTTTCAGGACTGAAGCTGAATTTAAGCCATCTTCAGATGTATCCTGACGATAAAAGGCTGGAACCGCTGTTAAAGCTGTGCATGCAGTATGAAAAGCCTGTGATGTTCCACAGCGGATTCAGCTGGGAGCCGGATTCTCCTTCTAAGTATGGAAGGCCGATTCTGTATGAAGATATTGCTGTAGAGTACCCATCTCTCAGATTTTGTCTGGCCCATCTGGGATGGCCGTGGGTAGATGAGCTGTGTATGATGCTGCTCAAATATCCAAACGTGTATACAGATACAGCTACTGTATTTATGGATAGTCCAGCTAATTATTACGATCAGATTTTTATGAAGAATATGGCGCCGGGATGGCTCCAGAATAATCTGATGGACAAGGTTATGTTCGGATCGAACCTGCCCAGATTCAGACAGGTCAGAACCAGAGAGGGACTGGAGAAGCTGCCGATCAGGAAAGATGTGTTAGATAAGATTCTGGGAGGCAACGCAAAAGTCTTCCTGGGAATGGAGGTGAGAGACTATGCTTATTAAGTCCTTTACTCATGAGATTGCCAGCAGAGAAGAATTCCATATGGTGAAGATTACAGAGCAGGTAAAGAAGGATGTAGAGGAAAGCGGAGTGAAAAATGGAGTCGTTTTTGTCATTTCGCTTCATACCACTACAGGAATTATGATTAATGAAAGCCTTCCCTGCGTGGAAAAGGATATAGAGCTTACCTTAGAACGGCTGATACCTGCCGACGGCCCTTATGTTCATACGCATATGCTGCCCAGCTATGGAACCTGCAGCGGCAACGCTCCGGGACATTTAAAATCCATGCTGTGCGGAAATCACTGTGTTCTTCCGGTTTCTGACGGGAAAATGGCAGGAGGCAGCGCACAGGATATTTATTTTGTCGAGTTTGACGGTCTTAAAATCAGACATTATACAGTTCAAATAATGGGAGAATAGGAAAAATTCTTTGCCTTTTTCCAAATAATGGGATATAATGTTACCGGTAAAACATATTAATATGTTTTGCCAATTTTATGATATTGAAAAGGATAAAGGAACAATAGTTATGCTGGATGGAAAGACAGTGACCCCCTTATATGTGCAGTTAATGAATCAAATAGAAGAAAAAATACGCTGCGGCGTTTATCAGCCAGGTGAAAGACTCCAGTCTGAAAGCGAGATGGCAAAGACATTTGGGGTGAGTATTATTACCGTGAGAAGCGCTGTCAGCGGTTTGGTGGAAAAAGGCTTGGTAGAGAAGAAACAGGGAAAAGGGACCTTTGTTTCAAAACCAAAATTCACCAAGGATATGAAAAATCTTCAAAGCTTCACAGAAATGTGCCGGTATATGGGAATGGAGCCAGGCGGAAAAATGCTGGAAAATTGTCTTGCATCCCCAGATGACAAAACCAGAAAATTATTAGGATTGGAGAAAGACAGCCAGGTGATTTCCATTTCTCGTCTAAGATATGCAGATGGACAGCCGGTGGCAATTGAAAAGAATTATTTTCCAGCAAAATATGCTTTTTTATTAGAGGAAACATTTGATAATAATTCTTTATTTTCATTTCTTCATGAAAAAGCAAAAGTAACCGTTTCTGCATCAGAGAAATGGATTGGACTTTGCAGACCAACGGCATCAGAAGCTAAACTTTTAGGAGTAAGCAAGAGTTCACCTCTCCTTTTTATTAAGAGTGTGACATACACCCAAGATCACGAACCGCTGTATGTAGGAATCCAGATTTTTAATGGCGAAAATTGTTCGTTTTATGTTTACCAGTCCAATGGAATATAAGAAAGAGAGGGAGAATCTTTCCGGCGACTTTCAGCAAAGCGCAGAAAACCTTCTCCCTCTCCCTATTTTTTACCTAATTCATCTCATCCTCTATCATACGATATCCAATCCCGATTTCCGTAAAAATGTACTCCGGCTCTGCCGGATTTTTTTCGATCTTACGCCGGATATGAGCCATATTGACGCGGAGAATGCTGTTGTCTCCGTCTGCGTAGGGCCCCCAGATATTCTCGATAATGGAGTCGTAGGTCATGACGCGGCCGGAGTTTTTGGCCAGCAGAGCGATAATTTTAAATTCGTTCTGGGTCAGATGAGTTTCCTGACCGCCCACAGTAACCAGATGCTTGTCGAAATCTATGACCAGATCCTTGGCCTGGAACGGCCGTTTGTACAGAAGTGAATCTGTATTCAGCCGGTTGCTGTGGCGCATGGCGGTGCGGATGCGGGCCAGAAGCTCCGACGTGCCGATAGGCTTTGTCAGGTAGTCGTCTGCGCCCAGATCCAGAGCTTTCACCTTTTCCTGCTCCTGAATGCGGGCGGAAATGACGATAATCGGGATGCTGGCCCAGGTTCTCACCTGGCGGATGATTTCCATGCCGTCCATATCGGGAAGTCCCAAATCTAAGAGAATCAGATCCGGGCACTGGGAGGTAATGATGGACAGGGCGTCCTTTCCCGTATGGGCCTGGGAAACTCTGTAGTCATGGGCAGAGAGTGTGGCCGTGATAAAGTTGCAGATATTTGGTTCATCTTCTACCAGAAGAATAGATATTTTATGAGACAATGCTTGAGTCCTCCTTTGGAAGCTTAAAATAAAATTCCGCCCCGTCGGGGTGGTTGAAGGCAGCCAGGGTGCCGCCGTGGGCGTTTATAATGGTTTTACAGATAGAAAGACCGATTCCCATGCCTTTTCGTCCGTCGGTGGAGGAGCTGGCAGTGGAGGAGGAGCCGTCAAAGATGGTATTCAGCTTCTCCGCAGGAATGCCGACTCCGTAATCCCGCACGTGGAAGGTGACGAAATCAGGCGACGAATCGGCAAAGCATTCAATCGGCTTTGTGCTCTTGGAATGCACCACCGCGTTTTCCATCAGGTTAATGAGCACCTGCTCGATTAAGATGGCGTCCATGGGAATAATTAAAATTTCATCTGGTACCCGGACATGGATGGGCGCGTCCGGAATCCGCTTTTTCAAACGGCTGACAGCCTCTCCCATTACCTCCTCCACCGGTTCCATGGAGGTATTGACTCTGGCGGTTTCATTGTTAATGCGTGTGACAGAGAGGAGATTTTCCACCATGTTCAGCAGCCAGTTGGAATCCTCTAAAATATGGCTCACCAGAGATTTTTTCTCTATATCCGTCAGGTGGGCTTCATTTTCCAGATAGACGGTGCTGGAGCCGATAATGCTGGTGAGAGGGGTTCTGAGATCGTGGGAAATGGCCCGCAGCAGGTTAGCTCTCATCTTTTCCTTTTCCGCGTCCATCAGCAGTTTTTCCCGCTCTGAGATAATCCGGGCCTGCTCCTTGATATTTGTCGTCAGGGCGCTGGTAATAATGGAAATGGTAAACATGGCGATAAAGCTCATGGGGTAGCCGGTCAGTGTGAAATTCAGCTCGAAGTAGGGGTAGGTGAAGAGAAAATTCACGCATCCCACGCTGATCAGCGCCGACAGCACCCCGTAAAAATAGCCGGTGGTGTACCGGGCCGTCAAAAAGAGAGCAAGAATGTAGCACAGACTGATACTGGAAGAAGGTTCCTCCATTTTTGTAAAAAAGAAAAACGAGACAGCGGTAGCGGTAAAGAGAAACGCCAGAGTAACCGCCATATTGGCCGCCCTGGTTTTAGGGGCCGGAAAATGCCGCAGCCTGTCTTCGTGTTTGTTCATAACGCGCACGCTCCTGTCATAAATATTGATAATCTATTTATTATACCTGACTTCGCGGGAAAATTCAGTAAAAAAGATGTTAAGAGAGGGAGAGAAGGAAAATTTCTTTCGCCTCCTTCCCCTGAATTTGCTTTTTATCTTTTCCTGTGATAGACTTCAAGTGTTGGATTATTTTATAAAATTAATAAAAGCGTCCGTGTACGCTGACGCTGAAGAATAAAGAAAAGAAGGGAAGCGCTGAACCATGAAGAAACTTGGAAGAAACGACGCCTGCTGGTGCGGCAGCCAGAAGAAATACAAGCACTGCCACGAGGCCTTTGACGAAAAGCTGGAGGAGGCGGCCAGAGCGGGCCATTTTATTCCGTCTCACGATATGATCAAGACGCCGGAGCAGTTAGAGGGAATCAGGGAGAGCTGCAAGATTAACATAGCGGTTCTGGACTATGTAGCGGAGCATATTCATGCGGGAGTGACTACAGAGGAGATTGACAAGTGGGTTTACGATGAGACCACAAAGAGAGGCGGAATCCCGGCTCCTCTGGGATACCAGGGCTTTCCCAAAAGCGTCTGCACCTCCATTGACGATCAGGTGTGCCACGGGATTCCTTCAGAGGATGTGGTATTAAAGGACGGAGATATTATCAATGTGGACGTTTCCACAATTTACAAGGGATATTACTCTGATTCTTCCCGCATGTTCTGCATCGGGGAGGTGAGCCCGGAGAAGAAAAAGCTGGTGGACGTAGTGAAGGAGTGCGTGGAGCTGGGCCTTGAGCAGGTAAAGCCCTGGGGCTTTCTGGGAGATATGGCCCATGCGGTCAATGAACACGCGGTAAAGAACGGCTGCAGCGTAGTGCGGGAGATCGGCGGCCACGGCGTGGGACTGGAATTCCATGAGGAACCGTGGGTTGGATACATAGGAGAGCCTGGAACGGGCATGATGATGGCCCCTGGTATGGTATTTACCATTGAGCCTATGGTCAATATGGGCGGCTGCGAGGTCTATGTGGACGACAGCGACGGCTGGGGCGTGTATACAGAGGACGGCAGACCGTCCGCCCAGTGGGAGATCATGGTGCTGGTGACAGAGACAGGCCACGAGGTACTGTGCTGGTAGAAAAACGCGGCAGATCCGATGCCGGTTCTGGCGTCAGCGGACAGAGAACCGCGCAGCTTCCTGCACAGAGATACTGAAAGGCGGCATAAAACGATATAAAAAAGAGGAGCACTGCCCGGCGCTTACGCCGCTGTCTGCAGTGCTCCCGTTTTTTTCTGAAACATAAAAGGGGGAAAGGAAAAAGGGGTTCCAGAAAATCTATATAAAGGAAATAGTTGTTAGGCGAGTCCAATGAAACGATGCGCGCTGTTTCTGTACTCATTGGCCTCTTGTTGTTTACATGATTATAATAACCGATAAATGTGTCTAATATTTGTCCAGTCTCTAAAAAACTTCTAAACCAATCTTACGGAATCATAAAGAAATTATAACGAAACCTATACCATGGCCTGTTTGATGGCGTTTAACAGTTCGTCAAAGGTGTCGAAGGCAGGTATTTCCGGTACAGAGGCGCGGATACTTTCAGGGCTTTTGAAGAGAAAACCGGCCTTGCTGGCCTGGATCATGCCCAGATCGTTGTAGCTGTCTCCGCTGGCAATAGTCTCAAAGCCGATGGACTGCAGGGCCTTCACTGTGGTCAGCTTGGAGTTTTCCACCCGCATATGGAAATCTGTGATCGTTCCGTCCGGATCGACGCTGAGCGAGTTGCAGAACAGGGCCGGGTATTCCAGCTTTTTCATCAGGGGCATGGCGAACTCCTCGAACGTGTCGCTGAGCACGATGACCTGGGTGAAGGAGCGCAGCTCGTCTAAGAATTCCTTCGCGCCGGGCAGCGGATCAATCTGGGCAATGGTTTTCTGGATTTCAGGCAGCCCCAGTCCGTGTTCTTTTAATACGTCAAGTCTCCAGCGCATCAGCTTATTGTAATCTGGCTCGTCTCTGGTGGTGCGTTTCAGCTCCGGGATGCCGCTGGCCTCGGCAAAGGCGATCCATATCTCAGGAACCAGAACTCCTTCCATATCAAGACATACAATATACATACTTATGATCCTCCTCTAAATTATTTTTTTCATACTATCACCCAGCCTGCAAGGTGTCAAGAAAAGGGCAGGGCGGGCCGGCAGACAAATGCTGCGCTACGATTTCAGAAGCCGCCACAGCGTCGTCCGGCTGATGCCTAGACGTTTCGCCGCAGCCGTCTGATTTCCCTTGGTCTCCTCCAGAACCGCGTGGATAATATCCTGGTTGATTTCATCCAGCGGGCGTTTCAGATCGAGAATCACAGAGGAACTGTGGGAAACGCCGCTTTCTCCTTCAATTTCGGAGGGAGAAGCGCCGGGGCCTACGCGCCGGAAGGTAGTTTTTTTCTCCATTTCCAGCAGGCCGGACAGGGTTTCCTCCGTGATGTAGGAGGAGGTGGTGATCACGGTCAGCTCGCTTAAAATCCGTTTAAACTGCGTATAATTTTCCGGCCAGTCGAAGGACTTTAAAAGCTCCATAGCGCCGGGCGTCAGCCCCAGGATTTCCTTGGCCAGAGAGACGTTCAGATTGCTCAGATAGAGGTTGGCCAGGGTGGGAATGTCCTCCGTCCGTTCCCGGAGCGGCTTTAAGCGGATGGTCAGGCAGGTGAGAAGATTCACAAATTCCATGCAGGTTTTGGGAATTTCTCCGCTGCGGCTGCACACGCAGGAGAAAATCAGGCGGTTTCGATGGCACAGATTCATGTCCACGATAATGGACAGGAGCTTTCTGGCCCGTTCCTCGTCCAGAACGTGGAGGTTTTTCAGGTAGATTGTGTTGTTATTATCATTAAACGGCGAATTGTAGTGGTTGGTGAGAAAATTCCAGCTTTTATCATTCATCAGGGCAAAATTGACGGTGATAAAGGGGTTGTTCCGCAGAGGACTTTCATTGTAGACTGCGGCGGCAGCCTGTTCTTTTCCCGTGCCCTCCTCCCCGAAAATCATAATGGGATGCTGGGTCTGGGCCATCTGGACAATGGTGTTTCTCAGCGGCCCGATGGCCCCTGTGACGCTGAAAAAGCTGTTGAAAAAGCTGTTTTCCACGTCGATGCGGTTCAGGTACTGAACCCCGTATTTGCTGGTGGCGAAGGGAACCTTGCTGTCCGTAAACTGGAACACAGGATAATTGTCCCCGCAGAAGGAAACAAGGCGGCTGGTAATAGAATACAGAGTTCCGTCAATGTTTTTAAAGCTTTTATGAGGCGTTTCGGAGGCGGAGGGCAGATCCTTTTTCAGCGCCTGAATCACAGGATTTTCTTCGTTTTCAGGGAGAGAGGAGTAAAAAATCTGCCCCTGGCTGTCAAAGATAACGGTGGACTGGCTGCTGGTGCGGATGACCTCGCGGAGAAACCGGTTTTCTTCCCGCACATTGGCGTAGCTGGAGCACAGCTTCACCGCCTGATCGAAGGCGCTGCTGATACTCTCATTGCCGGACGTGATCAGAATCGCGTTCAGGCCCAGGCGCTTCGCAGTGGTGCTGGCAATCATATCGCACAGGATCATGCGGTAGCCCCTCTTTTTCAGCATCTGAAGCGTTTCCTCCACCTGTCTGGAATTGTGGATCGTAAAGGTCTCCACCTTATACTGGAGCAGATCGCAGAGCAGTTTGGCGCTGCTGATAATGCCTGGAAAGCCTACGATGGCATAGCGGGAGGCAAAATTTTCCGCCATTTTGATGGCACGGAGAATATCGTAGACAGACAGGGGAATCTCCACCACAGGAATGGGGGTGATTTGTCCGATCAGCTCCGCAGTACCGCCGCGGGAAATGATAATATCGTAATTGTCGTGAAAGCTTCTCTTGGCAATTTCTGCTCCCTCCTGCAGGTCGCCCACATAGACGGTCAGATCAATGTCGTTCCGGGCCTCGGCCGCCTTCAGCATAATCGAACGCATCCCCTCGTAGGGTGCGATCCCCAGAATCCGTACTTTTTTATCGCTCATGTCTCATTCCTCCCCGATTGGCGCTGTCAGCGTTTGTTATATTTGTTTCAATGTGAAACAAGTTCATTATAACACGTTTAAAAAAGGAAGGAAAGACGTTTTAAAATGAAAAAACAGAAAGAATAAGTTTACATAAATTTACTGAAACATCTAAGAATGTGACTGGACGAGGACGAATTTTTACGATATGATTAAAAAAACAGAGGAAAAAAAGGGGGGATTTTGCGGTGCAGAGCAGAAAGAATATCTTATCTGTCTATATGCTGGGCCGGTTTTCTGTGGAGTATGGAGGGCAGATCCTGTCGCTTGGAAGAAACAGCTCCTCGAAGCTGATTCAGCTGCTTCAGATTGTGTGGCTGGCCGGGGAAAAGGGCGTGACCAAGGACGATCTGGCGGGAATGCTTTACGACCGCGATTCGCTTTCCAGTCTGAGCAACAGCCTCAATAACCTGGTTTACCGCCTGCGGAAAATTCTGGCGGAGAACGGCTTTCCAAAATCCCTCTATGTGATTAATCAGGACGGTGTTTATTTCTGGGACAGAAAAATTCCAGTCTGGGTGGACGCCAGAGAATTTGAACGTCTGGTGGAACTGGGAGACAGAAAACGGCAGCGGGAGAAGGAGACCTTTCAATATTATAAGAAGGCGGAGGAGCTTTACCAGGGCGAGCTCCTGAGCGCAATTTCCACGGAAAACTGGGTCATCGTGGAGAGCCTGCGCTTTAAGCGGATGTATGAGAAGGCGGTTTCATGGCTGGGCGACTATATGAAGCGGCAGAAGGATTACCCCGGCATGTACCAGCTGTACCACCAGGCGGCCCAGGTGTACCCCTTCGACAACTGGCAGGTGGGGCAGATGGAGAGCATGGCCTACATGGGAAGATACAAGGAGGCGTTTCTTCTCTATGACAATACGGCCCCAAGCGGTATTCGGAGGAGATGGGGCTTCCTCCCTCCGAAAAAATGCTGGAGTGCTATAAAACCATGAGCCGCCAGTTTGTCAGCCGTCCGGACGTGCTGAAGAACATCAGGGCGGAGTTAAGGGAGCAGGAGGACGAGAAGATTAACGCCTACTACTGTTCTCTGCCCAGCTTTATTGACATTTACCGTCTGGCAGCGCGGCGCAGCGAGAGAAACGGACAGCCCTTCTGTCTGATGCTGTGTACAATCACAGACTATGAGGGAAAGGTTATCCAGAACCAGGAGAAGCTGAAGGCCCGCTCGGAGCTTTTGAGAAAGACTATTGGCCGGGCGCTCAGGCGGAGCGACGTTTACGCCAAGTACAGCGCGTCCCAGTACCTGGTTCTGCTTATGGGAGTGGGGGAAGAGAATTGTATGGTGGTGGGGAAGAGAATCAGCCGGAATTTCCGGGAACTCTCGGGAAAACAGGCGGAGGTAGCCATTTCGACCGACGTTACATACGTGGGGGGGAGTATGGGCTCAATTTTGGATTTTTAAATGTGCATAAGAGGAGGCGCAGCCTATCCTGTCGGCAGACAGGGTAGGCATTTTTTTATTTCATAGGAAAAAGCCAGCCGGCAGGCTTGAGAGTCTGCCGGAAGACCTGGCTCTGGTGCTAAAAAACAGAAAAAATAAAAATGGGACTTTTTGTGATTGGTTTTATGATTGGCAATCGAATAAAATGAAGGGGAATTCAGAAAAAGTTAAGAAATCTGAAAAAAAAAAGACAAAAAGAAATCCGTAAAAGAGACGAATTTGCGATAGAAAAAGAGGAGGTTGAGTTGGAGTGATGGAAGGAAAAGCGGGGGTAAGTATGGAGTCCAGAAAGAAAATGTCGCGCGCTAAAAGCAACAGCCTCATGAAGAGAACCGTAAGACGCGCAGTTGCATGGCTCCTTGTTTTCTGTATGTGCATGGCAAATATGAATTCAGCCGTGTATGCAGCAGAAATTGCCACATCCAGTGACGCGCTGATGGCAGCGACTCCAAGCGATGCGGCGGCGACAGACAGCAATGCGGCAAAGATTCTTATGCCGGAACAGATTGTCAGCGGCGAGGAGTTAAAGGAAGAGGCAATCCGGGCTATCTCGGCGGGCCATGAATTTGATTTTGATTCAGAAATCCGCGTAATGAAGGACGCTGAGGGCAAAAACGAGAGCTACAGCGAGCTGTTCAAGGGCTACAGAAGCTTCACGCTTTTTGCTGACAATGGAAACGGAGGACGTCTGACAGGCGGCAATGACAACGCTTATGGTTACATCGTAGTCCGCGTAGATAAGGATTCCTACGAGGCGTTTGAGAAGGAAGAGGGAACAGCCAGAGCGACTGGTTCCGACGCGGCTGACAGCAGCGCCGCAGAGCGGGTATGGAGCCTGACAGGAGACGAGGAGTTAATTTTCCTTTATGTCAATGCAGACAACGGAACAGTAACCTTCTCTTTAAACATTGAAAATCTGGAGGCAGACGACATTGTCGTTCCAAGCCGTACAGAGCTTTACGAAGACACAGAGGAAGAGGCTGAGGAGACAAGCCCGGCAGAGAAACCGGCTGAGGACGCCAACGAGGCAGGAGGATCCGGTTCCGGCGGCGGCTCAGGAAGCGGTTCCGGAAGCAGCGGCGACGTTCAGGACGATCCGACCGACGAGGGAGCCTCTGACGACAGCCAGGCAGAAGACGGACAGACAGACGACAGCCAGAACGAGAACGACAGCGAAAACGATACAGATGCAGAGAAGCCAGAGGAGAAGCCGGAGGACGGCCAGAATCAGGAAGGCGGATCTGACAGCGGACAGGAGAATAACGACTCCTCAAATACAGATAAAGAGGACGGAAATACAGATTCCGGAAATGACGGAAACAGCGGAAGCGGATCCGAAAACGCAGGAGACAGCGGAAATGCCGATTCCAACGGTGGAAACTCCGGTTCTGGAAGCAGATCTGACAGCGGTAAGGATGAGGGCGGCTCCTCCAATCAGGGAAGCAGCTCCGACAAGGGCGGATCCGATTCCGACAGCGCGAAGCTTTCCAAATCCAGCCTCAGTCTTCCTACCGTAATGGGTCCTAACCCGAACGCAGAGTTCGAGGAGGACGAGTTCGGCGACATGAGCTTCGACGAATGGCAGGAAATGATGGAGGAAGAAGAGGAAGAGGCAGAAGAAGACGAGGAAGACTACACAGAGGAAGTGTCCGTCGCTTACGACAGCGAGGACGAGGGAATCTCCTACCTCAATATGACTATGCTTCCGGCAGTCGGCGCAGTCGTTAAGAAGACAGAGCAGGCAAAGGGATTTGCAAAACTGTTTAAGAGCAGCAGAAGCGGTGAGGCGGAAGCTGTTGTGATGGCGGGAAGTATATCACTGAAGGCACTGGATGGAATTACAGTAAAGAGCGCATACAAGCAGATTGAGGAGCTTGAGGACGGAAACTACAGACTTCACTTAGGATTATCTGGTGGAGGAGACAGCAAAGGCTTTGATGTTGTACTGGTAGTGGATGAGTCTACGAGTATGAATAAGGATGCTGATGGAGATAGTCCGGGGTTCTATGGAACAAGCCGTTTAGATATGTTGAAGACAGCATTGAATGGAACTAGCAGTTGGGGAAACCATCAGCCAGGATTTGTTGAGAATATTGCTTCTAAATATCCAGGAAGCCGCTTTACAGTAGTTCCTTATGGAAGCGGTTCAAGCGCGGATGGCTTAGAAGGAAGCTGTGGTTGGACGCAAAGCGTAGACAGCGTTAAGAATGCAGTTAAGAAATTAGAAGCAAATGCAAGCGATACAAACTATGAAGAAGGATTGTGGTCTGCGAAAGAGGCGATTGAAAAACGCTCAGAATCCTCAAATGCATTAGTAGTGGTATTTTTAACAGATGGAGTCCCTACAAATTATACAAATCAGAGAGATGCATTTGATACTGGCCGAGTGAGTGACGAATATGATAAGGGATTAGAATATCCAAACAAAGATACCGCTTTAGGAACTATGGCGGCTGCTTATGAATTTAAAAGCTATCTTGAGCAGAGCAATGGAAGCATGTTCGTAGTAGGATTTGGGGTGCCAAATAGAATAGGAGATAATAAGACACAGAAGAATAAATATAAGTCCTATAAAGGTTTTACACCTGAACAGTATTTATATGCTTTATCTGGAAGTGTAGATAGAATTAAAGAAGGCTCTTATTATCAGGAGCCAGAGTATAAAGTTGATACGGCAGATCATGGTAATGTGATTTCAGTTGATTCAGGAAGTATGGCAAATGGAGGCTTAACAGATGCGTTAAATAAGATTTCCGAAAGCCTGAAGATGACTAATGTAGTAATTAACGACAGACTTAGCAAATACATTGAGTTCTTGGGTATAGACGGGGATCCGACAACTGCTACTGATGCAAAAGTTGTTAAGATTAAAAATGGTGTTGCAGCACCAGCGGATTATGAAAGCCTTAGCTTCCTTCCACCAGATGAGAAGAATTCCACATGGGGAATTGAACTTCGTTTTGGCGAGGACGTAGAATTGGATCCAGAAGCGACTTATGAACTGCAGTTTACTGTAAAAAAGAATGTGGAGGCATTTGCAGGAGAAATTCCGGCAGAGGATATTGTGCCGGGAGATGCAGATACAAACTATAAAGGTACAGACATCAGCTCTCCAGATAAGACAGGTGTACGTACTAATAGTAAAGCTACATATTCCTATGGAACGATTAGACCTCAGGAGTATCCGCATCCGATTATTCCGGCATCTGCTACTTATACGCCAGGACACCAGAAGTACATCAAGGACAACGGAGACGGTACTTATGATTTGACTTTAACTGTTAAATCAGATAAAGGCTCAGAGATTATCGGAGGCAAGGATCCGATTCCAGCTGACATTATGTTTGTAATTGATAAGTCTGGAAGTATGAATGACAAGATAGCAGGAACAACTAAAAGAAAAATTATCAATGATTGCCTGAATGATTTGATAATAACTGTTTCAAATGGTGATACAGATGTTCAATATGCAGGATACAAATTCAGTGACAAGGATGAAGCGTTAAGAGTAGACTTTAAAGAAGGATGGAATGAAAAATCTACATATTGGACAGGCGAAACACAGAAAGCTATTTCAAAACTTCAGCTTACCGATAGTCAAACCAGCGGCCCAACTTATCCATCATATGCTTTAGGGCAAGCAATTGAGAAATTAGAGACTGGCAGTCATTTAGAAACTAATAGAAAGAAGTATTTAATTTTCTTTACTGATGGAGCTCCAGGACAGAATACCGACGACATCAGTGAAAAAGAAATGACAAGATGCTATAGTGCAATAGAAAAATTAGACAGTGATGCCACTTTTTATGCAATCCGTGTTGGGTATGAGGATACTAGGTATCGGTTTATGGAAAAAATGGTAAGCAATGCAGGGACAGAAGATGCACATCTGTATTCAGGAATGGATAAAGAAAGTATCAAAGCAGCTTTCCAGCAGATAGCGGATGATATTGCAGGACAGATTGGCACTCAGACAACAGGAGTGACCAATGCAGTTATCTCTGATAAACTGAGCGCTTACGCCGATATGGTTGAGGACAGCGAAATTGTTGTAACAAGAGATGGAGAAGTTTTAACAGAAGGAAGCGATTATACTAAAACCTACAATGCAGATACAAAGACAGTAGAGGTTAGATTCAATGGAGAACTTGTACAGCATGCGGTTTACGAAGTAACCTTTAAAGTAAAGCCATCGCAGGCAGCTAAGGATGCTTATCAGCAGGACGGCGGATATTATCGTAATCCTGATGGAAGCCAGACAGAAAATGTATTTACAGGTGCTGAGGGTACAGATGCTCCAGGCAATACAACAAGTTCCGGACAGCCAGGTTTCCCATCGAATGAGAAGGCAGTGCTTTCCTGGCAGTATGATGGAGCGGCTGGAAAAATAGAGTACGACCATCCGGTTCTTCAGGTACCGCAGACAGGACAGTTCGTAGTTCAGAAGCTGGTTGAGATTGATGATAATGAAACGCCTCTCGCAGATGCGAAGTTCATTATTAATCTGGACAAGGCTGATGAGAGCGGAAATTATACGGAGTTCTCCTCTGTAGCCCTGAAAGCAGACGGAACTTCCTCCCCGGCGGTAAAGACAGAGGGAGAGGCTCAGTTTAAGATTTCAGAGGCAGTTCCGATGGAATACAGCCTTACAGGAATCGAGGTATTCCAGAAGGCGGCTTCCGGTGAACTGAGTGATGTAACAGATACAAGATTACAGAATGATATTCTTACCGTACAGCCGGGCGACGATCTGATTGTAAAGGTAACGAACAACTTGGCGCATGAAGGTTACTTCCACAGCACAGACCAGGTAACGAACTGGACTAATGGAAATCCTGAAACGCCGTTTACCAGCGATAAGTCAGCGGCCAGAGAGGCGGCAGAGTCTCAGCCCAAGGCAGATGCAGGTAAGAAAAATAAAAAGGTAACAGAGATGGAAGAGGAGGAGGGTGATCCACTTGTATAAAAGCAGAAAGAAAAAAAATATGATCAAGCTGTCCGGAATCGCCCTTCTGGCAGCGCTCACGGTTGGCATTGGCAGCACAAGCGCGGTCATCCGACATCAGATAGACCTGAAAAACGAGATTTCTGCTGATACGGTAGTAATAGAGGTAGAGGAAGACCTGGCAGACGATAATCAAAGCGATTGGACAAAGCCGAAAAAGGTAAGTTTTAAGAATTCAGGTTCAGCAGACGTATTTCTCAGAGTAGCTTATTCTGAATCATGGAGTACTGCAGGAGGAGCGGATGGAGAGAAAGAACTTCTCTCCAATAAAATGCCAGACAGTGACAGCGACGTAGCTTCTAAAGTGGTTTCCGGTGAGAACTGGGAACTTAGAGAAGACGGCTGGTATTATTATAAGAAGGTTCTTCCTGCTGGAAGCACAACAGAGAATTTCATGGAAAAGGTAGATTTTTCCAATATTGAAAGCTTGGAGGAATCTTTGAAGAATACGTATAAAGAGGCTGAGTATGAAATCCATTTTCAGGCAGAGGCAGTTCAGGCCAGCGATCAGTGGAAGGTCAGTGAGGACGCGGCAGCAGCATTGTTTGACAAGGATATTTCAGCAGAACTTAACGACGGAACTACAATAATTGACAGAGACCAGAATGAAGACCAGTGGCCGTCCAATAAAGACACAGCAGAGATCATCTGGTCTGACGGAGCAGCCGGAGGAGGGAACTGATTATGAAATTATATAAACGATTAGCGGTTATCCTGGCCGGTTCCGTCATGGCAGTCGGATTCAGTTCCACATGGGCCTACTATTCAGATTCTCAGTCAATTGTGAATCCGTTTGATACGGCAAACAGTTCTATCGACCTGATTGAGGACTTTAACCCGGCAGATACGATTCTGCCGGGGGAGACGGTAGACAAAAAACCATATTTCGTGAATACAGGAGATATGGATTTAGTTCTCCGACTTCAGATGAATACTTGGTGGGAAGACAAAGAGACTGGAGAAAGACTGGATTCTCTTAGAACAGATATGATTCATCTGAATTACCCGCAGGATTTTAGTGAAAACTGGGTTGAGATTCCAAAAGGAAGCGGAACCTACTATTACACTCATATCCTGGCAGGAGAAGGAAAGGAAGGAAGCACAACTCCTTATTTTCTGGAAAGCCTGACTTTGAGTCCGGAAGCGTCCAACGACGCTCATGCGGCTGATTACAGCAAGGGAGAATTTATTGTAGATTTTAATGCAGAAGCGGTTTCAGCAGACGAAGCTTCCCTGGCAGTTTCCGGATGGGGACTGACGCCATTGACGCCAGAAGTTAGTCAGTTAGACTGGAAGAATTTGATTCCAATATCTTAGAAAAGCCATAGAAAGCCATTTCGCCGGAAGGCGGAGTGGAGGACAGGAGGAGACAGAAAATGAAAAAGAAACATATCGCTGCTCTTGCAGGAATTGCAGCAGTGTTTGCAGTCGGCGGCTCCCTGGCATATTTCAATCAAGATTTGGAAGCAGTTAACGTCCTGAAGTCCGGTGATTTTGACACAGAGATTGTGGAGGAGTTCCGGCCGGAGGATGGAAAAGACTGGAAGCCGGGAACTACGGTGAATAAAGACTTTGCGGTTAAGAACTCAGGCGATGTGCCGATGGTGGTACGGGTCAGCTTTCAGGAAACCTGGGAAAAGGATGACGGAGCTTACGTTACCATTGACACAACTGAAAAAGAGGAAGGCCACGGCGAAGCAGACAATAAATTTGAAAGTGTCTGGCAGGAGGAGCCGACAGACGGACTTACAGACAAAGATGATTCTGTAGTAGAAAAAACGCTTAACCTTGGAAAGGAATGGGTCTACAGCGACGGCTATTATTACTACACGAAAACTCTTCCGGCAGGAGCAACTACCGAATATCTGTTAGATGATGTGACGCTTTCAAAGGATGCAGATTTAGGAAAAATTACAGTGGTAAAGAAATACTCCACGAATCCGGATAAGACGGTTCCGGAAGAGGACTGGATTCCTTTCCCTGCAGACGAAGCGGGAAATCCTATTTCAGAATCAGAGCTTTCCAGGCAGTTAAAGGAAGATGGAAAAACACTTTATCATATGCGCTCTGATATTGTGACAGATGAAAACTTCAGAGGTTATTCAGACGCAGCCTATAATCTGACTATCAAGGCTCATACAGTCCAGGCCACAGAAGACGCAGTAAAAGCTGTATTTGGCGAGGAAGCATTACAGCATGCGTCAGATGAAAATTGGGACTGGGAACTTCAGAAATAAGCACACTGGCCAGAAATCTTACTGGTTGAGATAAAGCAATCTATGAGGAGGAAAAAGTAATGAAGATGAATAAGAAGGCAGCGGCACTTGGCGGTTTAGCAGCAGTAGCAGTAGTAGGCGGAACATGGGCATATTTTAATCAGACAGCGGCAATCACCAACCCATTCAGCACAGGAAGCTATGGCGGTTCCATCGTGGAGAGCTTCAACCCGTCCGAGGGTGATAACTGGCAGCCAGGTGCTACAGTAGATAAGGAAGTAGTAGCTGAGAATACAGGAAACTCCCCGCTGCTTGTTCGTGTAAAGATGGCAGAGACCTGGTCAAGAAATGGCATGGCAGGGACAATGCCAAACATTACAAGTGCAGATGGAGATGCATTCTTAAATGTATCTCAGGCTGATCCAAAAGATGGAGAAACCGCTACGGATGACACAGTCGTACATAAAAATCTGGCTGATAATGATGCTTGGGAGAAGGCAGACGACGGCTACTGGTATTATAGAGGCCAGTTAGCTCCGGGAGCAACCACAGAGAGCCTGTTAGAGTCCGTAACCTTAGATAAAGAGACAGATATGGGACTGTATGCAACAACATACAAATATTGTACAACACCAGGCAAGGACAGCAAACCAGGCGATAATACAGAGTGGAAGGTAGCAGAAAACGGAGAAGAGGATGCAGATATGTTAGTAGCTGCAGAGGCTGCAAAGGAAGAGGGAAATTCTTTCCATGTTAAGAAAGAGACTGCTCTGGACGAGGCTCATCCAGGATATGCAGACGCTGACTACGAGCTGGAGATCACCATTGATATGGTACAGCCGACAGAGGACGCAGTTGTCGACGCTTGGGGAGAGGATGCACTTAATCATTTAGTTTCTTTTGCAGAGGCAGAGTAGTAAACTCAAATACTACAAATCGAGGACTTAACATATGAGGCTAATCAAAGGATTTGTAAATATTCTGACCTGGATTGTATACGCCTGCATTGCCTGCTATCTTCTGATAGCAACGCCGATGCTGGCGGGATATCATCCGGTCGTGGTTCTCAGCGGAAGTATGGAGCCTACGTACCACGTGGGAAGCATCATCTATTATAAAGAAGCAGATTTCGCTGATATTAATGTAGGAGACGCCATTACCTTTCAGGCAGGAGAGGACGGCATGGTGACTCACCGCGTTGTGGAAAAGAGCGAGCTTTCCCAGAATTTTGTTACAAAGGGAGACGCAAACGAGACGGAGGATCCAAATCCGGTAGACTACGACGAGGTAATCGGAAAGGTATGGAAGGTGAGTATTCCATACGCAGGTTATTTTGTAAATTACAGTAAAAATATGGGCGTCATTGTTGTGATGGCAGCCATCATCATACTGGGAATCGCCTTGGACATGTTTTTCCCGGATAAGAAGAAAGAGGAAAAGACAGAGGCTTAGGCGTGGACAGAAAGGGAAGAGGAACAGGAAATGAAAAAGAAAGCGGCGTTAGGACTGGCAGGACTGGCAGCAGTAGCAGCTATTGGCGGAACATGGGCTTACTGGAACCAGAATTTATCTGTAAACAATGAGTTTAAGGCAGGAAACTTCGATTCTGATATTGTAGAGGAGTTTAAGCCAGAGGAAGACTGGCTCCCAGGCGAGACAGTGAAGAAGGTCGTATCTGTAAAGAACTCCGGAAACGTAGATATGGCCGTAATGACTAAGATTACCCAGAAGTGGGACGGCGAGAAATTAACACTCCAGGCAGCTGATGGAACAGAGTACGCAGCAGAGGTTCAGTGGGGAGAGAATGTAGCGGCATTTGCAGCTCCTGGCGTTGCTGATATAGCAGCTCCTATGGGAATTGAGAAGACAGTAGATTCTTTTGCTGATGCAGATGACACATGGGTTCTGACAGATATCAAAGAGAACGAAGACGGTTCTCAGGATCTGTACTTTGTTTACAGCGGTATCGTAGCAGAAGCGGGAGAGACGTCAGCGCTTCTCACATCCGTAACAATGAATCCGTTAATTCAGTCCGGTATTACATCCAAGAAGTATGAGCCGAATGGAAGCGGCGGAGTTGATTTAATAAAGGCGGACGCTAATTATCTTGACAGTTATGAGGACGCTCAGTACACCATGACTATCAATGCTAAGACAGTTCAGGCAACCTTTGATGCCATTAAGGACGTATTTGGAGCAGCTCTTGAGATGAGTGACAGCGACGAGGAAGTTGTAATCAATGATTTCTTAGCTGCAAACGGCATGGATAAGCCAGCAGCATTAGAGGCAGAATAAAAACGGTCTGGCTCTGCCGGGCAAGGGAAAAGCTGATCATCAGTTCAGCGCTTCCCCCGCCTGGCGGAAACAGGCAAGGACAGGAGATAGAACGATATGAGGAAAGGCAAACATGCAGTATTAGGTCTGGCGGCTCTGATTTCGGCGGCTGCCATCGGCGGGACATGGGCGAGCTGGACTCAGGAACTGAAGGCCGGAAATGAATTTATGACTGGCAGTTATAACACTTCTCTGGACGAAACCTTCGAGTCTCCGAAAAACTGGAAGCCAGGGGAAAAAACAGAGAAAGCAGTGCAGATCACGAATAAAGGCGCTGTGGACGCCATGGCAAAGGTTGTCATCAGTCAGAGCTGGGAGTCCTTTCCTCTGACGTTCCAGGCCCAGAACGGCGAAACAGAATATGCCGCGGTTCCTGAATTCAACAAAAACAACGTAGTGCTCTTAGCCTCCGGCGACGCCGACGGAAAGACGGAGGAAAACCGCTGGGGCCTTCAGGCAGTGACGCAGTACAGCCAGGCAGAGGGAAAATGGCTTCTCTTAAATGAGATTCCGGAGGGGGAGAAAGGAATTTTTACCCTCTACTATATGGGAATTGTGAAAGCAGGAACCAGCTCCCCGCAGTTTTTGGACGGCGTGACGATGAATCCCCGGATTACATCCGGCGTGGTAGATAAGGAATACGAGCCGGAGTATGACAGCGAAGGCAACCCGACAGGCGGTATTATTCAGATTGCAACCTCCAGCAGTTCCAATGGCACAGGCTATGAGAATGGAACCTACACCATGACCATTGATGCCACAACGGTTCAGGCTACTCAGGCGGCGGCAGAGGAGATTTTCAGCGCAGGAGCCGAGGACGGAGACGAAGCGCAGACCTTAGACTATCTGGTAAAGAACATCGCGGATGACGGCGTATTTGAAGCCGCAGAGGCGAAAACGCTGAAATTTGCAGAAACTGACGGAACTATGACCTACATTCCTTACTGGGACGGCGACGGCCAGGCAGAGGAAGGCAACTGGTTCATGAGCTTTACCAATATGGTTCCAGGCGGAATTTACCGGGATCGGTTAAACATTGAAAACGACAGCGACAAGACATGGAAGCTTTATATGAAGGCTCTTCCGAGAGAGCAGAGTGCTCTTCAGGACGAACTTCTGGAGAAAATTTCCATGAAGGTGTGGTATACCAATGCCGACGGCGAGGAGAAGCTTCTCTACACCGGCAATGCGACAGGTTCCACGCTTCTGACACAGGGCGATACGGCTGGCGGCACGGAAGGCGAGAGAGCCGTATATCTGGGCGGCTACAAGGGCGGCCAGACAGGTTCCATCCAGGTAGAGCTTCAGCTGGATCCGACTCTTACATTGACCGAGGATCCGTCCATCACCCCAGAGCCGGGAGAGAGCAGTCTGGTAAATAAATATGCAGGCGCTCTTTCTAAGATTGACTGGCAGTTTATGGTGACAGAGGTCAAGGACGATGGAGGCAATGGAGAAAACGGCGGCGGAAATGGAGGAGGGGGCCATACTCTTCTTTT
>OATT01000621.1_pt1 | contig 30460 bp, 48 predicted proteins | sample 1476071 | NCBI WGS metagenome assembly OATT01 (sample SAMEA2579989, study PRJEB22360) | human gut metagenome | biome: human gut; feature: human-associated habitat; material: faeces | place: Denmark | collected 2008/2010 | reverse complement strand
CCGCCGTACTGGCGGTTCTGCTTGGAATCATCATTGTATGTGCCTTTCTGGCACTGCTGCTGCCGCAGCTGTTTGACAGCATCTTTTCCCTGGTGAAGGCATTTCCGGGCTATGTGGAGGATTTCCAGAAATTTGCATTGGATTTTGTTGAAAAGTATGCCATTGATACCCAGCAGGTCACCAATTACATTACGGATACCGATTTCTTCGAAAAGCTTACCGGCTTTGTAACGGATGCACTACCGCAGATGGCAAAGGCCACCTATGCCTTTGGAAGCACACTGCTGAACATCCTGCTGAGTATTATGGCTGGTCTGTATATGCTGATCGACAAGGAACGTCTGTCCGGCTATGCAAAAAAAATCAACTATGCACTGTTTCCGAAGGAAATCAGCGAGTATCTGCATCGTATGGTACTGGCAAGCGGTGATATCTTCAATAACTTTATCGTGGGAAAGGCGATCGATTCTCTGATCATCGGAATCCTCTGCTATATCGGATCTCTGATTTTTCAGTTTCCGTATGCACTGCTGTTATCGGTGATCGTCGGTGTTACCAATATGATTCCGGTATTCGGACCGTTTATCGGTGCTGTACCGGGGATTGTAATTCTCTTCATCATACATCCGATTACCGCATTATACTTTGCACTCTTTGTCTTCGCCCTGCAGCAGTTTGACGGCAATATTCTGGGACCGCTGATTCTGGGGGATAAGCTGGGACTGCCAAGTATCGGTATTCTGTTCTCCGTCTGTGTAGGGGGCGGACTGTTTGGTATCATCGGTATGTTTATCGGTGTACCATGCTTTGCTGTGATTTATATGGCGGTGAAGGAATTTGTAAATTACCGTTTAAAGAAAAAAGAAATTGATCTGGAGAGTATTTCCAGAGAAATGAAGAAGGAAGCGCTGGAGATTGAAGAGCGTATGGAGCAATTGGAAGAATAAAGGCAAGCGGGGATACTGTGTTCAACAGGCACCGCTTTTCTTTTGGGAGGATCATATGCTGAAAACAGATAGATGCAGTATATATGAAATAAAGGAATCGGATTTGGCGGATGTACGAATTCTTTTTACAGATGATGAGGTACGTACCTATCTTGGTGGTGCTTATGATAAGGCCAGGGCAGAGGAAAAGCTCCGCAATATAATGATGGGGATAGACAATCAGGGCTTTACAGTGCGTAGGACAAGTGATTCTACCTTACTGGGACTGATTGAAATCGGACCTTATCATAATGGCATGGAGCAGGAGATTTCCTATCAGTTTGCACCGGAGGTTTGGGGACAGGGCTATGCGAAAGAGGCAATCCACGCTGTTCTTGTATTTCTTTCAGAACAGGGAACGCTGGAAAGCATCCTAGCAGAAACGCAAAAGAAGAACATTCGCTCATGCAGACTGCTGGAGGCTCTGGGCTTCAAAATGCGGGAGTCTTTGATACGCTTCCGCCAGCCGCAGGTGGTATATATGAAGCGGTTATGCAAAAGTATCAAAGCGTCTAAGGCATTCAATGAAATGCTTGAATAGAAGTAAGCGGGTAGTGCCTGTATGCAGTATAGGATAGTGAATGGGGAATCTCCTGAATCGGATAAGAAAAAGAGGCTTCTAAAGCATTGCTGTACGCAATGGTTTAAGAAGCCTTTTATCATCTGTTACGATGAGACTCTATAAAGGTTTTGAACATCCTGATTTAGCGGATAGCGTGGTTCCATGCGCCGCCTTACTTTGCACTGGATATTTCCAGTGTCTTTTCATAGGCGAAGATACCCTTTAGATGGTGCATCCGGAACTGTTCGCAGAAGTAGTCGCATTTGCATAAAAGCAGATAATAGATTGGCAGGCCACAGCCATACAGGGATTCAAAGTTTGCCTGTCCCTTGGCGATAATCATATCGCTGGATGCAAGTAGTGCTCGTGCGTCTTCACCAATATGACGCAAATCGCAGCCGGCAAGCGGTACCTGGCTGCTTGTACATGGACACACCTCATCCAGATGTATCTGCCGGACATCACGCATCGTCGCGTCATTGAGCACCTCGCCGCCGCGTACCATGACCGTGATCTGTAAATGCGGAAAGTGCTTTTGCAGCTGCAGTATGAGTAGCTTATCCAGTACGATTTCTCCGCAGTTATCACAAAGATAGAGCACTGCTGCTATTTGCCGCCTGTGATAGGAAGCGTTGATAGACACTTGCATCCAGTGTTTCCTCTTTTACCTGCTTCAACAGGGAGCGCAGAATGTCCTCATCCACATGATCCATAGCACCAAAATCGATGTAATTGCCGCAGCGGGAAAGCCGCAGAGCATAGGAAAGAGGATCAACCTCCTGCTCAATGGCATTTTTCAGCATCGGCTCCATTTCCAGCAGGATGGTATTGAAATACGTTTTTATTTTCGCATAATCCGGAAGACTTCTTGGAACAGGTGGCTGTAGCTGACGAATCTGATCGGAAATCCAAGGCATTGTATCTGCGGGGTCTGCCTCCAGCATGATTCGCATGACGTCCTTGAGATACTCTGCTTTCTGATGCTCATCCAAACAGGCCCGTATGCCTGCCTCCTCTTTATTTAAAAGACATAGAATACAGCGGGAACTGATATTCATAACATCACCTCTGTCTCTAAGTATAGCATGCTCCTGCGCAAAAAGACACCTTGTATTCCTTATCCTGTGAAGGGTTTATCATAACTGCAGGCTGTATCAGAAAGTAAAGTGTTCATTTGAAGCACTTCCTGCAGATTGCTGTGAATTTGATATCAGCCGGTATGCATAGGATGCGCATACCGGTTCAGCATTTGACTGTATACATAAGTAGGACCCTATAAACGGATATATCAGACACAGCTGAAAAAGGAAGGGATGAAAAAAGACACCATTCGGTGTCTCAGGCTGCAGACAGGGCAGGGTCGCTTTGTATAGCCTCATCACTCAGTGTGAAGTTACAGCGCTTGGCTTCCTGAATGATGTTCATGATATGATCGGATACACGCTCCACATCTGTAAGGATTTCAGAATAGATGACACAATCCAAGGCATTGACCTTTTTCTCCATCAGTCGCTCAATCTGTGCTTGTCGATAGCTTGCGGTCAGCTCGTCAATGCGATCCTCGATCCGTTCGATTTTTTCAAAGCATTCATCCTGAGAATCCAGGCTGTAGGTTGACAGCAGTGAGAAGCTCTTGGAAAGAAGGGAAGCCAGCTGATGCAATTCATCCTCTATGTATTTTGAGCTTGAAAGCTTATTATCCTCATCGGTGGAATACTGTATGATATTGATTGCATGATCGCCGATCCGCTCGATGTCGGAAAAGCATTTGTATAAGGCGTTGCAGGTCGTGGAATCAGACTCATTCATTTTCAGAGAGCTGACCAGCGTCATATAATTGGTGATTTCGTAATTGATATAATCAATGCGTTTCTCGCGCTTTTTAATTTTCTCCAGACTGAAGGCATTCCCGCATAAGGCATCCATGGATTCCGCAAGATTTGTTTCTGCCAGCTGGAGCATTGCCATTGCTTCCTTACGTAAAGAGGAAATGGCGATCGGCACGGAACCGATATTGTCCTCATCTACAAAGGTGAGCGGTATGTTGTAGCCTGCATCCTCAATTTCCTCCTGCTTCACAGGAAGGATTACCTGCGCAAGCTTGGCAAGACGGGAACCGAACGGTATCAGCAGCAGCGTGGTGGCGATATTGAATATCGTATGTGTATTGGCAATCTGTGCCGCAGGATTGGAGGTAACACTTTCCATCCAGGATACAAACGGAACAAGAGCCGCAAACGCCATGAAGACAATTGTACCGATAATGTTAAAGGACAGGTGAATAATGGTTGCCCGCTTGGCATTTCGATTGGCGCCAAGTGATGCCAGCACCGATGTGATGCAGGTACCGATATTCTGTCCGAAAATGATATAGATGGCACTGCTTAACGGAATCAGACCGCTGACAGCCAGTGCCTGCAGGATACCGACGGAAGCAGAGGAGCTCTGAATCAGAGCAGTGAAGCCAGCGCCCAGCAGAATTGCCAGAACAGGGTTGGAAATTGTTGTCATGGCATGAATGAATGCCTCACTTTGCTGTAACGGAACCATGGCATCCTTCATCATATCCATACCGATGAATAAGATACCAAGACCGGCAAAGATCTCGCCGAAGGCATTGACCTTCTTGCCTTTGAGAAACGTGACCAGTACAACACCGAAGATAGCCACAAGCGGTGCGATCTTGGATGCATCCAGGGCAATCAGCTGTCCGGTGATCGTCGTACCGATATTGGCACCCATGATGATCCAGACTGCCTGATTCAATGTCATCAGCTGTGAATTCACAAAGCCGACAACCATAACGGTAGTGGCAGAAGAGCTCTGGATTACTGCTGTGATGGCCGCTCCCACGATAATGCCCAGAAAACGGTTGCTGGTCAGTCTTTCCAGAATGGTTTTCATACGATCTCCCGCAGCTCCCTCCAGACCGGAGCTCATCATATGCATACCATACAGGAACAGGGCAAGGCCCCCAAATAATTTCAGAATACTATCAAATGTCATGAATACATAACCTCCTGTTCGAGTATTGTTACGAACATAGTTTTAGTATATCGGGAAACAGATATTCATACAATATAGGTTTTGTTAAGACTCTGTTAAGATTTTAACTTTTTCTTAACAAAATTATTATAAATATTCTATATATTATTGTTTTTTAGGATATTATTTAACATTTCGTACATATTTCATATATTATATTGATCGATAAGCTAACATAAGCTAACAAAAAAAGATCACTTAATAGCTATTTTTGTGATCTCTTTTACTAAGTAATCTATAGGTTCATGTGTATAAATATCATCTGTGATATCATTGCAAGAATGTCCCATTATTTTCTTGTGTGCAGCGGTATCAACATGATACATTTTTGCAAGTGTAGAGAATGTATATCTAGTATCATAAGGTTCAATATGGCTTTGTAATTTTAAATCGTTCATGCAATCTCTAAAAGCTGTTTTGTATTGTATATAAGCCGTGTTACCTGTTTCATCAGTAAAAAGATATCTATAATTATATTGAGAAATGAAATATTCTATTATTGGTTTAATATATGGATGAATAGGTATAATACGATTCTTACCTGCCTCAGTTTTTGCACCACCTATCATGTAATTATCATCGAGATGTATATTCTTTCTTTCCATACTTATTAGTTCTATTGGTCTTGCGCCTGTAAAGATATACAATAATATTATTTTCGAATTTTCTGTATCATCCTTAAAGAGCATCTTGATTTCATCTATAGAGAATGGTTTTCTTCTATTACGTGGTTTGGATGTTGCGTTAAATATTACAAATTGCGAGTAATCTTTAATCACATAATCCATTTTTATAGCATATTTGATAACTACTCTGCACACAATTATCATATTTCTTAAAGTACTTTTGCCACAGTTAGGCTTACCCATTCTTATATCAAATACATCTTGTAATTCTTTTGTTTTTATAATGTTTATTGGTAAGTCATGCAAAGAATAAAGACTTTTGAATGCAGCAGACATTGACCTTTTCCAACTATCTGAATTTATCTTTGATAAGCGTTCAAATTCTAATTCCCAAATTTCAGAAAATGTTGGGACATCAGATAAAATTATTTCTTGTTTTGCATTTTGGTTCATTAGAACATTTCCCAGTGAAACCATTTTATCTTTGAATAAACTATTATAAAAATCAATATCTTTCAAATTATTAATCTGCATGTCCAGAATACCTTTTTTCTGGAATTCAAGCAGAAATTTTGCGTATTCTGTTTTTAGGAAATCTGTTTCACCCAAAAAGGAAGGGTACAGTTCTGTTAGTTCTAATTGATGTTTTAAAAGAGCTATATCAGCTTCCTCAGCTGTTTTAAAAGTGCCTATGGACTTTTTATTGAAAGTTGCTACATAAGGTTTCCTGCGACCTTCTCCAAGGTATGCGATTGATCCTGTGCCTTTAGGGCGTCTTGTTCCTGTTTCTTTTTTCATTGAAAAATACCTCCATTTTATGTATAATGAAGGTACAATAAAAGCAATGATTCGTGGTCATTCGTTTATTGTACCGATAGAGGTACGCCAATACCTACTATCACCCTCGTTCCTACGCCAATAGGAGCGGGGTTTTTTTTATTTTTTAGAAATACATCGTCTATAATTTAATATTTCTGCCTGCACTCAACAACTTTACCAATTATTTTAACCGGGAGTCGTTCAATATCTTCTGCTGTATAAATCCATGGATCATATTTTGTATTAAAAGGCATGAGCATAATTCCACTATCCATGATTCTGATTTTTTTGACTGTTGCTTCATCACCGTTTACCAATACGATCGCCACATCGCCTGTCTGAGCGGTTTCTTGCTTCCGGACAATTACAACATCACCTTCGTACATACGAGGCTCCATGCTGTCCCCTTTGACCTGTAACGCAAAGTAATCACCAGTACGTGCCGTTGATTCAGATATTTCTTCATAATCCAGTATTTCTTCTATCGCTTCAATGGGTATTCCCGCAACAACACGCCCAAGGACTGGTATTTTTATACCATGAGATTTGGAAATGTTGTTATCCTTGATTTCGATTAAATCAGAAATAGAGCAGCTGAAATATACTGATAAAATCTGAATCTTATTTAATTTTGGCATCACTTTACCACATAACCATTTTTCAAATTCATTTTCACTGACCTTACAGAACTCTGAAATTTCTTTTGCAGAAGCATTTTTGATTTTCATATAATGCATTAAATTCTGTGAGAAAATTTCTTCATTAGAAATCTGATCTGTCTTATCAGTCAAAGCACGCATACTGACATTAAGATAATCAGCTAGCTTTTGCATTTTATCAACTCTAGGATAACTTTGACCATTCACCCAACTAGAGACAGTAGATAAAGGAATTTTGAGGTCAGTGGATATTTGCTTTTGTGACTTATTTTTCTCTTTCATAATGCGATTTATATTCTGTATAAATACATCTCTTGCGTTTGTTTCCATATTTAGAGTACCTCCATCTTTATATTACAGCAAAACTGTAGTTTAAGCAAGCTAAAAATCAAAAAGCTACATTTTAACTGTTGACACTACAGTTAAATCGTAGTATATTGTTTGTGGGAGGTGATAAGATGGACAGAAAAGATGTCAGGATTACTTATGCAGCTGCGAGAGTCAATAAAGGATTATTACAGAAAGATGCTGCTAAACAACTCAACATAAGCGAAAAAACGCTTATAGGCTATGAGTCTGGTAAGGTGATTCCACAATGGGATAGGCATAAAGAAATGTCTGCTCTTTATGAAATACCTGAAGAAATGCTTTGCTCACCCAGAAAATCATAGTTTTTTTATACAGTTTTACTACGATTAAACTGTAATGCGATGAAAGGAGAATACATGAACGAAACAATGAATGTGACAAATCAGACACCTATTGAAATCGCTTTAGGCATTGATGAGAACGGCATGACTACAGCCAGAAAACTGTACGAGTTTTTGGAACTTAATCCTAGTAATTATTCAAAGTGGTTGAAAAGGAATATTACAGAAAATGAATTTGCAGTTATGGGAGAAGATTTTCACTCGTACCAAACGACGAGTGAAGGAAGAGGCAAATTTGCAGATGATTACAAGCTTACATCCGACTTCGCCAAAAAGCTTTCCATGACCGCAAAGAATGAAAAGGGCGAGGAAGCAAGAAGCTATTTTGTAACTGTTGAAAACAAGGCAAAAGAAACAGCAGTTGGATTACAGAATTTATCACCGGAGCTGAGATTGCTCATTAACATGGAGATTCAGCAGAAAGAACAGCAAAAGCAGCTTGCAGATGTTAAGTCGGATTTACAGGGAATCAGAAATGTAGTTGCACTTGATTCTACTTCGTGGCGTGATGAAACCGGAAAGATTATCCGCAAAATCGGAAATGAACTTGGTAGTGGTTCAGCATATCAAGAAGTATTAAGAGAAGCCTATCAGCTGTTAGAAAAGCGAATGGGAGTTAATTTAAAACAGAGATTGGCGAACAAACGTAGACGAATGGCTGATGAGGGTGTATGCAAATCACGCAGAGATAAGTTGAACAATCTTGATATCATCGCAGAAGATAAAAAGCTTATTGAAGGATATGTGGGTATCGTAAAAGAGCTTGCAATCAAATACGGAGTGGCGTAGAAAGGAGTAATCATGATTTATCTAAAAAAGCATATCGGAAATGAAGCAGAAATAAAAGTAAACATTTGCGACGATGAATTCTATTGTACATGTCCAGATTGTGGGAGAGAAGTGCAGTTAGACAGCGAAACGCTAAAAGAAATAATTTGTGATGATGAATATGATTTCGCAAGTACTTCAGTCTATTGCGAAGACTGCTCTAAGCATTATATTGGAAGTGTAGGCAGTGACTAAAAAAGAAAAGCAAGAAATCATGGACTATGTGCTGTCTCATGTAAAAGATACCGTCGTGCCTATTATACAGGAGTATCTTGGTGCAGAGGTTATCGCAATATACGAATCTCCCGATTACGTCACTGTTGATGAAGTTGTAAAACGATTAGGCGTGAAAGAATCTACAGCCTATGCGATCCTGCAAGAAATGAATGCTGAATTGAAGGAACGTGGTTTCGTGACACGGGCAGGTAGAGTACCAAGAGCGTATTTTGACGAAAAGTGTTATTTCAAGCCAAAAAAATGTCGCACCCCACGACCAATGACGATGCGACAAAACTATAAGCGACTCGAATAACAAGTCAATCTTATTATAGAGCGGGGAAAGGAGAAAAACAATGGTTTATTTGGTAATTTCCATCATTGCTTTAATGATATCCGTGATTTGTTATATAAGGGTGCGTGCTTTAGATAACGAGTTTGAAAGTTTGGAGCGAAGAACCTATGGGAACATTAAATTCAATAGTTTCTATTTACAGCCAACAAGAGAACAATTAGAAAAAGCTGAAAGATATGAAAAAATCCTCAAAGAATATAAAACTACTTTTGAGGATAAGGAATAGTAACAGAGTATTGTTTGAAATTCTTACGCTTCCTGTTACGGTCTATTGAATTTGGAATTAGAGTTTCTTTGGTTATTTTAAACCTAATTGTTATAGAAGATGTATGAAGATTCGTTACATTGACAGGTATTTCAAAACGTGTGAAATGATTGCTCTTGAATATACCGAAATTACTGTCCAGTAGATATAATCTGCATCTGTAATTATTTATATATGAATAAACTTGTCCGCTATCTTGTGGTGTTAGACCTACATTAAATTTTGTTAGATAGTCTATAGGGTTATTCTTATCATCAAGAACCATTAAATCAAAGAAGCCAATGTCAGTCGGACTTGGATTTACTAATAAAAAAGAGAAAGATGCCAATGTATACTCAGTTATTGGTTCGGCTTGTGGGTCAGTGAATATTTCATTCAATATAAAATATTCTTCTGGCAGATGCACACTTAGACGTTTCCTTGATTTATATAGTGTATATAGAGAAATCGCAATCGCAATGAAAGAAAAAATGAACGAATAAAAATTTAAGTCAAGCTCATGCATACTACCACCTCTTTATAAGGTTAATTATAGTATGCCAAGAAGATAAAAACAATATGAAAGGAGAAGAACAAGGCATATGGAATCTTTAATTAATAATGAAGCATCAATAACGTATGATTTGCAAGGATTAATGATTGAAAAAATCGTGTTTACAAGTTGTCCAAAAGAGGTAGAGGATTTAAAAAAATCTGGATTCAGCGTGATACTAAATCCAGATAGTAAAGATGGAGCATTGCTTCATGCGAATTTTTTTATCCTTTGTAAAGAGACGAATCAGGAATAGGTAGCCCCCTGCTAATCGGGGAATTACAAGAAGAAAGGAGAAGTCAATGGAAGAACATGTTAACGAAGAAGTGAAGCGGAAAGAACGAATGTTATGGATAATGCTTGTGTTGGCGCTCAGCATTGTACTTAACATTGTGTTTGCTTACACAATACATATGAATTTAGAAAGTATTCATGTATACCGGAATAAAGTCATTACAACAGAAACCCGAGCGGTGGAGTTAGAGGATGACTTAGAAAGAATGACCACGGAAAATAAACAACTCAATGCAAAGGTTGAGAAGTTGGAAAGGAAACTGGCTGAGCAACCGAAATGAAGATCATTAGGGGTTTTTAAACTTACAGCCTATTATGCAGGCGAAGATGAATGGGGTGATACGATTGCAAAACCCTGTGATGGTCAACATAAAGCAAGGCTTAAACACACAATAGCTGTTGATCCAAACGTTATACCACCCAATAGCAAAGTCCTCATTGATGGCACTGTATACACGGCAGAGGATGTGGGTAGTGCAATCAAAGGAAACATCATAGATATCTGGGTAGGTACTGAGGAAAATAGCTTTGGTGTGAAATACAAAGAAGTTCGCATAATGGAAAAATAGGAGAAAAAGTATGACAAAAGAAGAATTCTGGAAGAAGTTTAAATCTGGTGTGCTTTGCATTCACACACCTACGGAAGAACAGTGCATGGCAGTTGTAAAGATGAGTAAAGAAAATGGCATATATTTTGGTTTAGATAGGGCAGAGTATTTTGAATATGGCGAAAATACATACTTAGGAGTCGTGAAAAAAGATGATTTAGATTTTTTCTCAAGAGTCATGGCTGAATCGCATTTCGGAAAAAGTATTGATTGTTGGCTTGCTTATGGAACGAAAGAACACGTTGGTCACACTCAGATTATTGAGTTTTCAGAGGTGTTTGGCGAGGAAGTGAAAGAAGCAGAATTAAATCCTGAGATTGAAGCGATTTTATCATACAAATTGGTTGCGAATAATACCATTTGTGCTAAAGCATATGGAGAATATGCAGATATTTTGATTTGCTTATCCAACATTGTTATGGATCTTTTAAATGAAGGAATACCAGTTCATTTAATTATCATGGCAGTTAAAGAAGGTATTGAACATGCAAAAAACTGAGACCAACGAAGTTCTGGATAACATCGACTTCCAGCTGGAGAAAGATGCTGAAGCAGAAGAAGAATTTATGACACACGAGGAAAGGGACAGGAAAAGTACGGAGGAGATTTTCTAATGAAAATATTAAAGGTTATAATTGATAACTTCCGCAATATCGCTCATGCGGACTACGACTTAGGGGATAGGAATATCTTCATCGGGCCGAATTATAAAGGCAAGACCAATACAATTCTTGCTATCTATTGGGCGCTAACAGGTTATATGCTTGATGGCAGCAATGATGATATGTCACTGAAACCACTAGATGATACCAAGAAGGAAGTATCTGTTGAGCTTGTGTTTGAAGATGGTTGGACATATAAAAAAGCCTATAGTGAAAAATGGACTACGAAGCGTGGTACTAAGGAAACAGTAATGGAAGGCCATGTCACTCAATATTACGTTAAGGGTGATAAGAGTAGTGCTAAAGATGCACTGTCAGAGTTGTTCCAGCATATGGGGTTATCAAATATAAAGTTGGAAACGAGTAAATTCGGTTTAGTTAGAGCCATAATTGATCCGTATTATATGGCTGAAACTTGTGACTGGTCTATACTTCGCAGTTTTGTGATTGAGTTAGTTGGCGATGTCAGTAATGATGATGTATATGCTGCCGAAGAGCTGTTAAACAATATTCGTCCTTTATTAACTGGATACGGTCATGATACAGCAAAAGCTACTAAGCATCTAAAAAGCAGAATCAAAGGTGCAAAGGATGAAGTAAAAGAAAAGAAAGCTATGCTGAAAGGCTTTTCTGATATTGCAGATGTCGATGCTGGTGTATTGGCTACAGCAAAAAAAATATTGGTTGATACCGACAAGACGATTGCTCAGTACACTGCACAGAAAGCAGGATTAGTAAATCAGAAACTTATTGATTTGCGAAACAGTCTAGCGCAGGTGAATTTGGAACTGGCAGAATCTATTGAATATGACCGCCACCATCTGGATGAAGTAAATGCTGTTACCAAAGCAAAAATTAGAGGGTATGAAGAAGAAGTGTCTTCCGTGAGGAAAACACTTGCTGAGAAGCGCAATGTATTTACAAATATGCAAAACGAGAATGTAAAACTTGATGCTGACATTGAGCGGGTAAAAAATGAAATAGATATCAAGAAAAAAGCAAAGGGAAATAAGCGGGATGAATACTTAGTGGCTAAAAAAAGCCAGTTTGATGGTGGTATGGTTCTTCCTGGTGAGCATACATGCCCTCGTTGCGGAGAAGTTCTGAATGCTGAATACATTGATACTGTAAAGGCACAGAATGAAAAACTTAAATCAGAGTTTGAGAAAAAAAAGAAAGTCACTCTGGATAGTATTGCATCAGAAGGAAAAAAATTAGAACTTGAAATCCAGAATCTTGAGTTTGAATTAGCAAACTTACAGAAAAAAGAACGTCAAAATTCTGATTTTATCCTTGCAGAAATTAAAAGCATAGAAGCTGATATGGCACAGAAGAAAGCAACCATTGAATCTCTGGAAAAGGCCATGGTAAACGAATATACATCGGAGAAAACATATGGTCTTCGCATGAAACAGAACGATATACAGTGTGCTATTCGCAAAGAGGAGACTGTAAACACTACAGAAGAACTTGATGCTAAAATTGCAGAATTAAAGGTATCAAAGGTTCCTTATGAAGAAACAATCAATAAACATAACCTTTATTTGCAGGCACAGGAACGAGTTAATTTGCTGAATAAAGAACTGGATGATATTGCAACAAAACAGTGCGAATATGAAAGTAAACTGATGCTTGTTGAGAAATTTACTCAGACAAAGCTTTCTATGCTTCAAAGCAATGTTGAGAAGGTGTTCGGTAAAGAGGTCAAGTTCACTCTTGTGAAAAGCAATATCAAAGAGGGTTCATGGGATGAGGTATGTTACCCGTCAGTATTTGGTAAAGATACACCATTTAAAAAGGGTTCTGAATCAGAAAAGATCATTACCGGCATTTATCTGATTGAATGTGTGAAGAAAAAAATGAATATTCCGGATTTACCAATTATCTTCGATGCGGGAAGTGAGCTTGATACGCAATCTTTAAATACACGACTGAATACAAATGCGCAGCTCATTATGACAAAGGTGGATGATATCCACTACACAGATGTAACGCTAATTAGAGCGTAGGAGGATGATTTTATGGGAAACGAAGTAGCAAAGAAACAGCCATTTACTACGGCATTAGCACAAATTCAGGACAAGTTTACAAACGCTGTCGTTAATGCAGGGAAGGCCATGAATATTCAGTACAATGAATATCAATCAGCCTGCATGATGAATATGCTTGGAAAAATGCAAGCACTTGCTGTAGAAAATCAATTAGATATTCTGAAAATGGATTATAGCCAGATTACGAATATCCTACAGACAGTAGCAATGCTGAATTTGAATATTTCAGCAATACCTAGAGAATGTTATATCATCATCCGAAGCAAAAAGGTAGGTAATAACTGGAAAAAGGAATTTGAATTTAATATCGAAGGTGATGGTAATGACAAGTTGTTACGGAAATTCGGTGTTGGTGTAAAGGAAGTCCGCACACCTTGGTTAGTGAGAGAGAACGATGAGTTTACATATCCGTCATTTAATGGTTTAGAGGTCACCCCTCCTACATGGACACCAAAGGATTATACCTCAAAGGTTGTAAGAGTCGTGTATCCAATCATTAAGGATAATGACATGGTGGAATTTCATATCGCAGAAAGAGAGGGCGTTGTTCATAATCTGCAAGCACATATCGCAAACAATCTAATGAAAAACCGAGAAGTAAAAAATGCGGCAGAATTAAATCAGATGGCAGCAACAAAAACACTGGATGAGATTCTCTCATGCCATGAATTGCTTCCTCATATTTCTCCGGCGTGGAAAAATGCCGGAAGTAGTGAAGCTATGATTATCAGGAAAATGAAGAACAATGCCACAAAGAAATTTCCAAAAGACTTTCAAAATGCATTTGCTGCAAACGCTTATGAGTCAACTTATGATGATTATGAGCAGTACAAAGTGGATGAAAGAATAAATAAAGAAGAAGCTGTAGATGCAGAAATCATTGAACAATCCGGTACTGAACATATCGAAACACCAAAAGAAGTTATTAAGGAAAAAGCCGCAACACAGCCTGTTTCTTCTGATTCTGAGCCTAAAGATGATGAGGAATGTCCGTTCTGATGAAATTTATTTGTTTAGCAAGTAGCAGCTCAGGTAATTGCTGTTACGTTGAAATAGATAGAACAAACCTACCTCCAGTGAAATTGATGCTGGAAGTAGGTATCCCTTTTAAAGAAATCATGTATAAGGGACTTAATCAAGGAATCAAAATGTCTGAGATTGATGCAGCAGTCGTAACACATGGACACGGTGATCATTGTTGTGCTGCAAAGGATTTTGTAAGCCACAGAATACCATTCTATGCAAATGAAGATGTGCTTAGTAAATGTGGTGGAAATCCAAAGAATAGGCTCGTACACAATGAAATGCGTTATCTAGCGAAGGATACGCTAATCATACCGTTCAACGTAGAACATGATGCTCCCAATAGTCTTGGTTTCGTGATTTGTACAGACAAGGAAACATTGCTATTTGTTAATGATTGCAAATTCTTCAAAGCTGATTTGTCTGATTATAAATTCGATTATGTTTGCATCGAAGCGAATTATGATGGTCAGCAAATGCATTTTGCATATGAAGATGCGAAACAGAAAAATGATTATCAGAATATAGCCAGATATGAACGCTTGTTCGATAGCCATATGTCATTAGCACATTGTCGTGACCATTTAAAAAAGCTGAATTTATCTCAATGTAAGGCAATCTTTCTGATGCACTTGTCGGATAGACATGCCAATGAAAATAAATTCAAGGAGACTATTTTTGAAGCAACTGGAATCAACACTTATGTGTGTAAAAAGAATGGAGGTATTGTATGAACTTGTGGATAGAATCTCAGGATAAAGAATACTTAGGAATTTTCAAAAAGTTTCAGCAGTGCCATGCAGAAATACTTGGATATGATGAAACATGGGAAGATGACAGCAAAGTTGTACTTGGTTATTATGCGTCACCTGAGCGGGCTAAGGAAGTTATGTGCGAAATTAAAGAATTTCTTGGTACGCCGGCCATGGAGGATGGTGCATATTTATATCTAAACAATGTATTTGAAATGCCGCAAGAGTAAGGAAAGGGAGGGAATAAAATGAAACAGACAAAGAAATCAATTATCGAAGCATGTCATGGAAAAATCATGGAGAAGGCTGATTATGCATTAGAACAGGTATTGGCAAATATCAATGATATGAATACTGACGAAAGAAAAAAAAAGAGCTATCACGATAAAGTTGGAATTCGCTCCGCAGAATGAGCGAAAGGAAATCAAAATGGCGGTTCAGGCATCGGTAAAACTTGTGCCGGCAAACCCAATCGAAACAACGTTATTCAATGTCATGGAGCAGAATAAAGAAACTGGTGAAGTGGTTAATGTTTTAAAGGAAATGACAGGGCAGGCACCAGGGCAGATCAATTTTGAAGGTGACATCATCGAACCGGAAGTATTTGTAATCGGCATGGAAGCAGAAAAAATCATCACAAAGGAAGAAGCCAATAGGGCAGGAGGAGAAGCATTATGTTAAAAGAAGCATTGCAGTATGTAGCTAGATTAGCTACCGATTCACAGGAAATCATCGTAAAAGATATTAACGGTGAAACTTATGTAAAGGGAGATGCACATCGCATGCCTACAGACATGGCATCTAAAATGAGACTCAATAGTTTGGATTCCACAGTAGACTATATTAAAGATTGTATCAGTGGTTGTAAGTTTGTGCTTCCGTATGTTGTCAATGTTGGACATAAAGATATCGATGTATATAGCGGACTCAATGAACGTCTGGAACGTAATGTTTTGATCGAAACAACACCATTATTGCCTCGTATATCATTTGATCATTGGATGGACATGGAATCATTTGTAATCCAGTTGAAAACTTGCTTTGTTGAAACTGACAATTTGAATAAGTTGGTCGCTATTGTATCATCCATTACCGATGAATCGAAGGTTTCAATGGAGGATGATGGATTTGGACTGAAAGTATCTCAGGTGAGCGGCACCACCATTAAAAAACCGGAAGAATTCCAGATTAACCCGATTGTGCGACTTGCTCCATACCGTACTTTTACCGAATTAACTCAGCCAGAAAGTAGATTCCTGTTACGTGTTCGAGACGGCGGTAAAATGGCACTTTATGAAGCTGATGGAGGAATGTGGAAATTAGAAGCACAGCGAAACACATCGGATTATCTGCGTGAAGCTCTGGCTGAAGAGATTGCAAATGGCACAGTGGTGGTAGTCGGATAATGCAATTTACCGTCTATGGTGAACCAGTAGCAAAAGGAAGACCTAAGTTCAGCAGACAGGGAAATTTTGTAAGATCATATACTCCGACCAAGACAACGAATTATGAGAATTTAGTGAAGCTCTCATATGCTGAAGCGTGCCGTGGATTGAATAATCCTTTAGAGGGGGAAGTGTCAATGAGAATTGATGCTTTCTTCTCTATCCCAAAATCAACCAGTAGAAAGAAAAAAGAGTTGATGAACACTGGATTGATAAAGCACACAAAGCGCCCTGATGCAGATAACATTGCTAAAGCCATATGTGATGCACTGAATAAGGTTGCCTATGCCGATGACAGCCAGATTGTGCATCTTGAAGTAAATAAGTATTACAGTGATATCCCAAGGGTAGAAATCACGATTGAGGAGGTACTACATGAACGATGAAAGCAATGAAGTTATCACTTTACAAATTAATGACAAACTACGCATTTTGAATGGTGATAACGACAGCTTTATTTTACAGGAAGCTTATATATCAGAAAAAACGAACACTTTACAGTGGCGTAATAAGAGCTATTACAGCGACATTTTGACTTGCCTATAGCAATCCTCCGGAGAATGCCAATCGAGCAGGGAGATACCATTGCAACGTACACAGAGCGTTTTGAAATGTTGTATCGGTTTCTATATATTGATTTTCTCGGAAAAGTAAACTTGAATGCGAAAAGTCATGGGGGTAAGGGGGGCAGTGAAAGAAGGGGATGAAGAAAATGAAACTGAGTGATTTAAAAACGGGTATGTGGGTTAAAACAAGGGATGGGTGTATGTATCTTGTTTTGAGAGATCACGTATCTATAGGAGATGGCATATTCATTGATAATTCTGGATTTTTAAAATTCAAAAATTATAACGATGAAATGATAGATGTTGATAGCACTGAATACGATATAATCGAAGTGTTTATACCAGATTTGGATACGTATACATTAAATGGAGATGTTCTAACATCTATCTGGAAAAGAAAAGAATTGCCGAAATTAACATCATTTGAGAAAGAATTTCTAAAAGCTTTAAAGCCTAAATACAGAAATGGTTGGATTGCTAGAGATAACAATGGACATTTATATGTGCATGATAGAGAGCCAATAAAATATGAGCAAGGTTGGGCAGGCGGAGAATGTGATGAAGTTGGTAGTTCACCCATATGGTCATTATTATCTGCTGATCAATTTGCGTGGTGCAAAAGGGAAGACGAAGAACCGTGGCATATTCCGGATTTGTTAAAGGAGGCATAAAGTATGGCATCATATAAAAGGCATCTGAATAAAGACTATACTGTCATGCCTAATCATCATTTACGAAATAAAGATTTATCGTTAAAAGCAAAAGGATTGCTTAGCATGATGTTAGGGTTACCTGATGATTGGGATTATTCAATCAACGGTCTGGTGGCAATATCCAGAGAAGGCAGAACAGCTGTTGAAAATGCTTTGAAAGAATTAAGAGAAGCAGGTTATGTTGTCATACGTAAGTTATATCCTAATCAAACAGATAGTAGAATCATTGAATATGAGTACAATATCTACGAATTTCCACAAGGCGAAAATGTAGCGTGTCAAGACATCATATATCAAGAAGCACATAATCAAGGCACAGGTTTTCAGCCCCTTGAAAACCACCAACAATTAAATACTTATAAATCAATTACTAAAGAATTAAATACTTATGATAATAAAGAAAATATAAAAAGAAAGAATCAAGGCGAGATTATGGCACTTTTTGATTCCTTCTGGAAGACCTATCCGAGAAAGATTGCAAAGAAGAAAGCGCAGCAAGCTTGGAAGAATGTATGCAAGAATAAAGAGACATACAATGCCATCATGAAAGCATTGACAACTCAGATAGTTGCATACAAGTGGGATAAGAATAATCGGTATTGTCCTCATCCTACAACTTGGTTAAATCAGGAACGTTGGAATGATGTTGTGGAGGTACCAAATGGAGCAGTTGAAAAATCTTCTGCCGACTATGGAATCAAGGTCGTGTGATAACTCTGATGAACGACCTTATGAAGAAAAAGCTGCGGAATGGAAAAACGATGAAGTTGGAATCCTTGATAAAACAGACGGTATAGATTGTCCTATATGTAAAAACAAAGGAATCATATTCGTGGCAGAGAAGGGGAACCCTGTTCTTAGTCAAAAGCCGTGTGAGTGCATGGCAAAAAGAAAATCAATACGTTATGCGAAAGATAGTGGTTTAGCTGAATTGCTTAAGCATCGTGTATCAACATACGAAGCTAAAGAGCAATGGCAAATTGACATAAGGAAAATGGCAGCTGAATACATCATGAACAAGCATAATGAGTGGTTTTGTCTTCTGGGGCAATCAGGGGCAGGGAAAACGCATATATGTTCTGCGGTTGCAAAAACGTTTATAGACAGAGGTATTGAAACTAAATATGTTGTCTGGAATACATTCATTCGTGAGCTGAAAGCGGATATGCTGAATGACAAACGTATGATGTACCAATATCAGGTGGTGCCAGTGCTGTATATAGACGATTTTCTGAAAGGGAGATTTACCGATACTGATATAACGTTGGCTTTCGACTTGATCAACTACAGATATAACAATAAATTAACTACGATCATTACAAGTGAATTGACATTCAGCCAGTTAATGGGAATTGATGCTGCTATTGCAGGCAGAATCAAGGAACGCAGTAAGGGTTTCTTTATGGAAATCAGTAAAGGTGATGATAAAAATTTCAGGCTTAAGTAATTTGTACGTGTAGCGGTGTTATAGCGAGGTGAAAGGTGTTGCCCCTTCGGTGCTCACTTCCGCCCGTTACACGCCATGGAACAGCCATATGAGGCGCTGATAACGAATCAGAAGGGAGTGAGGGATATGCGGATAGCTAAAAGAGCAGAATTGCTAAAAAAATGGGAGCAGGAGCATAAATCGTTCCGAAGTGAATTGGCAGAACGGATAGGTATTACTCCGGTAAGCATCAATAATTATTTGAAAATATACACAGGTACGATCAAGCAGAAGGAGTTCTGGAAGGTTGCAGGTGAAATGATGGGAGTAGATTTTGAAGCTGAAACTGAAGAACCAAGAAAATATGAGAAGGTTGTATTACCACCTTACATTGCAACAACGCTTAAATCAAAAGGTAGGACTGTGATTGAAAGCAAGTACATATCACGATATGGGAAAAAGAGAATTATGAACTATTTGGCTAAGCAAGGACTGAAGTGCAGATTTGACGTAGCCGGTACAGAAGAAGATCCGACTAATATTTTGGAGATAGTGTGTAGATAACAACACGAGGAAGGAGAGAGATAAGTGACTGAAACTAATATGACAACTTACGATAACATCCTGGATATCATCATAAGACGTCAAGGTGAGTTAAACATCAGCAACCGTAAACTTGCAAAAATAGTGGCTGTTGGTTATCACTCAATGAACAATTATTTATCGTATAAAAACAGGATGCCAGTCGATGTGATGTTTGCTACTATGCACGCATTAGGCATTAAGATGGTAATTCAAATATGCAAAGAATAAAAAAAGCTCTGAAAAACAAAGGTATTGTATACAGTCAATCGTATGATGGGAGTCAAATCACCATTGGCGAATATCCGAAATATATCATCGTCTATATGACAGATATAGATTACACTTCACTCGATTATCCTCATACAGGGACGTTTTACTGGCAAATATCATGGAATGACTGGAAGAAAAGCTCAACACCTAAAAGTAATCAGGCTAATACATCAGCAGAAGTAATAAAAATCATAAAACTAGCCATGTACGAGCTCGGCATATCAAAGAACACAATACAAGAGACACTGTTTTTTTGAAAGGAGAAGAAATGAAAAAAGTAATCAATCAAGTAATTACAGAACATTACGCATTATACAACGGAGATTCCTGCGAAGTAATGCAGGGTTTACCGGATGAATCAATGGGCTATTCAATTTTTAGTCCACCTTTCGAGGATTTATACACTTACAGTGACAGCCCGAGAGATTTAGGCAACTGCCGCAGTACAGAAGAGTTTTATAAACAGTTTGGCTATATCGTAGCTGAACTATTCCGGATAACCAAACCAGGGAGATTAGTCAGCATCCACTGCATGGACCTTCCTACAACAAAAGCAAGCGATGGATTTATTGGTTTACGAGATTTTCCGGGCATATTGAGAGAGTTATTCCAGGATTATGGATTTTACTACCATAGCAAAATCACAATCTGGAAAGATCCGGTGGTTGCTATGCAGCGAACAAAACATATAGGATTGTTGCACAAGCAGTTAAAAAAAGATAGTGCTATGAGCCGTCAGGGCATTGCCGATTACATTGTTACGATGAGGAAACCGGGAGAAAACAAAGAACCGATAACGCACACGAATGAATCATTTCCGGTAAGCAAATGGCAGGAATATGCATCGCCGGTATGGATGAACATCCGACAGAGCAACACTCTCAATCGTACATCAGCGAGGGAAGAACGAGACGAAAAGCACATATGCCCTTTGCAGTTAGACGTTATAGAGCGATGCGTTGAGCTGTGGACAAATCCAGGTGATACAGTGTTTACCCCATTCTTGGGTATCGGATCAGAAGCATATCAATCCATAAAGATGCACCGTAAGGCTGCAGGGATAGAATTAAAAGAATCATATTTTGGACAGGCAGTGAAAAATTGTGAACGTGCTGCAAACGCAGAAGAACAGCTGGAGTTTTTGTTTGAAGGTGATGAAGAATGACATATGAAGAGTTTTTAAAGACTAAAGAATACACAATAGAACCATCTGGATTTACTGCCACAAACCTTAATGAAAACCTATTTGACTATCAGCAAGCAATAACAAAATGGGCGCTCAGAATAGGAAAAGCTGCTTTGTTCGAAGATACCGGGCTGGGTAAGACCATCCAGCAATTATCATGGGCGGATGCGGTAGCAAAACACACAGGTGGTACTGTGCTGATTCTGGCACCATTGGCGGTGTCAAAACAGACTGCACAGGAAGCTTCAAAGTTTGGTATCACTTGCAATCTGGCAGAAGGTCAGGAAGATATAAAACCAGGCATAAACATCACAAATTACGAAAAGATACACAAATTCGATACGGATAGTTTTTCCGGCGTTGTCCTAGATGAAAGTTCGATTTTGAAATCATACACAGGGGAAACAACAAAAGACCTGCAGGAACGTTTTGCTTACACACCATACAAATTATGCTGCACAGCAACACCAAGCCCTAACGATTATACAGAGATAGGGACAACAGCTGAGTTTCTCGGTGTCATGCCGCGTGGCGAAATGTTAGCGACATTCTTCATCAATGATTCAATAAAGAAAAAAGGAAAGAATGATCGCATTGGATGGCGCCTGAAACGCCATGCGGAAAAAGAGTTCTTTCGCTGGATGGCAACATGGAGCATGATGATAAAATCACCGGCAGACCTTGGATATGATGGAGAAAAATTTGTATTGCCGAAATTGCATGTAAAAGCAAATATATTAAAAAGTGAGCCAGATGCAGAGAGCTTATTTGTGGAATACGCAGAAACGCTGCAGGAGCGCAGAGAAGCTCGAAAGCACAGCCTTGATGAAAGAGTGATTATGGCGAAGAATATCGCTCAGACAAAAGAGAATTGCTTGATATGGTGCGATTATAACAATGAGAGTACCGCATTACATAAGGCTATACGTGGATCCGTAGAAGTGAAAGGATCTGATACGCCAGAACATAAAGAAAAAGCTATGATGGGATTCACATCCGGAGACGTGAAGTATCTTGTAACAAAACCATCTATCTGTGGATTTGGGATGAACTGGCAGAACTGCCATGACATGATATTCTGTGGATTGTCTGACAGCTACGAACAGTTTTATCAAGCAATACGCAGGTGCTATCGTTTTGGTCAAAAGCATGAGGTGAATGTGCATGTCATTATCTCAGAAAAAGAAATGAATGTGCTGAACAACATCAAGCGAAAGCAAGCTGACCATGAACGTATGAGTGCCGAAATGGTAAAAGTAATGAGTGAAAGCGCAAAAGTAGAATTGTTCGGTCAGCAACGTAAGAAGACCGACTACATACCGGAAATCGCTATGGAGGTACCGAAATGGCTACCATTTTAAATAAGAGACAGCAGTCAGTAATAGCAGGTCATGCCATAGTAAAAATTGAGGATATACTCAAAAAGTGCGGTCTGGAAAATGTCCTTGTCACTGTTAATGATAAAGAGTATGTGGCACTGGATGAAGTAAAGAAAGCGATAAGAGAGTTATATGAAGGAGAAGAAAAATGATGAAAAGGATATTAGACGTTTGCTGCGGAAGTAAAATGTTTTATTTTAATAAAAATAATCCTCTTGTGCATTTTAATGACCTCAGAAAGTTAGAGGAACCGCTTTGTGATGGAAGAATGCTTAAGATACATCCAGATACTCAGTGGGATTTCAGACACCTGCCTGTACCGGATAACACCTATGACATGGTTGTGTTTGATCCGCCGCATTTAGTAAAGGTTGGAGATAATTCATGGTTGGCAAAGAAATATGGAAAATTACCGCCAGAATGGAAACCATACTTGAAACAGGGATTTGATGAATGTATGAGGGTGCTTAAACCATATGGAACGTTGGTATTCAAATGGAATGAAACAGATATAAAGCAAAAAGAATTGTTTGAAGTATTAGATACTATACCGATATTTGGAGATAAAGGTAGAGGGAATAAGACTTATTGGTTTGTGTTCATGAAGGAGAGTGAAGAAAAATGAAAGTATTAAAATTTAGAGCATGGGATTTAATAGAAAACAGAATGCTGCAATGGGGTGACATCATGAATCTTCCTGCATGGGAGATTTTTCCGGGCACACCAGAGCAACGTGCATTTATCGTCATGCAATATACAGGATTAAAAGACATGAATGGCAAAGAAATCTATGAGGGAGATATCATAGACATACACCAAACCGTTAATGGATGTAATATGTTTTTGATTGTGTGGAGTGATGTTGGATTCGGTGCTCGATATTTAATTGACGGTGAAATATCAAGAGAATACGAATATGGCATCGAAGAATTGTTGGACGTGTACATTGGAAAATACGAGAAAAGTGTCGAAGTCGTTGGGAACATTTATGAAAATCACGAATTGCTGGAGGTTGTGAGCTTATGATCAACAGAGTCGTATTAGTCGGCAGGCTTACAAAAGACCCAGTACTGCGTAAGACTGCAAACGGTGCATCGATTGTTTCTTTTACTGTAGCATGTACCCGCCGCTTCAAGCAGGAAGGACAGCCGGAAGCTGACTTCATCAACACGGTAGCATGGAATAAAACAGCGGATATCGTAGCGCAGTATACACATAAAGGCTCACTGGTCGGCGTGGAAGGAAGGATTCAGACACGCAGCTATGACGATCAGAGTGGGAAACGCGTTTATGTAACAGAAGTTGTCGCAGACAGTGTACAATTTCTGGAAAGCAAAAGCACAGCTGCAAGCAATGCGAACAGCAATGCCTATGTACCTGATTATGATCAGGTAAGCAATCAGGGCTACCAGAGTGACAACGGACAGTCCTACTCCAATGACTTTACAAGCAGTAGTACACTGGATATCGCCAGTGATGATCTACCATTTTAAGGAGGGTGTAAGATGCAGCTATTGATAAAAGATTTAAACATTAGTGATACTATCAACAATCAGTGGATTATGGATAATTGTTATATAGCAGGCGGGGCGTGTGTGAGTAATGCCACACGCCAACCCATCCATGATGTGGATATCTATTTTAAGACTAAGGATGCAAGAGATTTATTTATCGAGCAGGCAGGTGATGATAAATACATCACTAAAACATCAAATGAGTGGCAGGCTTTACTCATGTACGACAGCCTGCTCACTGGTAAAGTAATCGAGGTTGGAGACGATAAATGTTTTGATGAACTTAAGATTAAAATTTCATCAGACAAAAGAAAAGATAATGTTATCTACCTCATTGAAGATTACGCCGGATGGATAGAAATACCAGAACCATTATTTCAGAAGCAACGATGGATGTTTGACAATGGATATGATTATGTGCTTTTAGAGAGAAATCATTTTGAAGTAAATGATAAAGATTTCCTAGGAAACAAAAGTATCACTTTAAAAAGAAATGATATGGTTTATCAATTTATCTTACGATTTTATGGTGACGCGCAGGAAATGATGGATAAAACGTTTGATTTCCAGCATTGTAAGATTGCATATGATCTGGCAACCAGAGAGTATATAACCACGCAGGAAACATGGGAAGCTCTGTCAAAGCGGGAGCTGCATTATGTTAACTCATTTTATCCAGTGTCATCACTTAAAAGGCTTTATAAGTATGGTGGCCGAGGATTTAGCTGGAATAATGATGAGTTTGTAAAAATTATCCGAGATATTCACAAGGTTGATACGGACAACAAATTCGTGATGGAAGACCAGCTTATCGGATATTATGAGGATTTTGATTATAATGATGTATTCTGTGATTAGGAGGTAAAAAATGAATAAATACCAAGAAGCATTGAATATATTTTGTGAACAAAACACGTTCAAAGATATTTCAAAAGATGTTTTAAATGAAAACTATAAATTACTGCAAGAATTAGTTGATAAATCCACAACTAAATGGATACCGGTCGAAGAAAGACTGCCAGAAAACGAAAAAGATATCGGACGTAATTATTTAGTCACGCTGAAATATAGTAATTTAAATAGTATTATTGCCACATGTGCTAGGTTTGAGCCTAGCGGAAGATGGTTGCGATATTGTGCAATCGGGGAAGTTGATGTAACCGATGAAGTTATTGCATGGATGCCGTTGCCGGAGGCATATGAGCCACAAGAGATGATTTAGAATTAAAAGATCGGAGTGATAATTTGTCTGACAATCATATTGAAAATGGGTATGAAAGAGAATTGAATATTGACGTGCCGATGAGTGTTAAACCTTATGTGTCAGCAGTTTATGGAATTGAAAAGAAACTGAATGATCTACTGTCATTTAAGGTTGGCACAGTCTGTAAAGAGCAACTAATGGATTACGTGGAGCAGGCTATATATTACGCTCTTCTGGCAGGTATGCAGCAACAGAAAGAGATTAACACAGGAATCATGATGGATATGCAAAGGCAACTTGATATCTTAATTAAAAGGGATGGACAAGCTGCGAAAGAAAGGAAAGAGAAGGTAGGATGTTGATTAGAATAACAAATGAGTTAACCGATATATCGGAGAACTTGCGGCCGATTAAAGGAAGGGTGTATGAAGTTGTCGACACAATAGCAGGGAAGTATAGGCCGAATGACAATTACCGGCATGTGATTGAGGTAAAAAGGCAGCAGATATCCATTGCTCCGGATGAGTATAAGGTGGTGAGAATATGATTAAATTACCTGAAATTAAATTCCCTCCGGAGAATGTCATGGCATATAACACATGGCTCAGAATGGTTTGTAATCCAAACAATTTTAGTTTCTGGTATGAGAGAGTTAAGGATTGCGGATTAAAAATACCGGCAAGTGCTTATTATCAGTTTACATATGATGATGTAAGAAAATATATTGGATATATCTATGGCGAAGACAAAGATATGAATGCAAAGAGAAAAGAATTTTGCCGAAAAATATTGATTCCATTGCTTGATGATTTCCTTCATATTAAAAACAGAAAGAGTGATGAAATCTTTATTAAAAATGCTGTGTTTTCAAATAAATTTACATTTTCCGACTGCCATATTATTGATTTTGTGCCTTTGAAGGATGTGGTAAAGAAATTAGAGAATATAAATTATACAGGACTTCTTGTTGGAGCAGAAGGATTTAATGAAATTGTGTTGAGAGAGTATATTCATCCGAAATTAAACTTTGGAGAAATATATAATGGCATGGCTCTTCGTCCGGAGTTTAGAGTATTCTATGATTTTGATAAGCAGAAGTTGTTGTATACGGTGAATTACTGGAATTATCAATACTGTGAAGAACATTTAAGCGTAGAGGATAAGGCTGTATTTTCAAATGCTGAAGCACAGTTAAATAAATACTTTAAACAGCATGTAGACGAAGTTGAAAAATTGGTTATTGAGCATATGCCTCGTGCATGGCTTGAAGGTAAATGGAGTATCGACATTATGATGAATGATGAAAATGATTTCTACCTTATTGACATGGCTCTAGCAAAAAACTCAGCGTATTGGAATCCAGAACATGAAGGTAAAAGTAATGAGTAGGAATACACTGTCACGCAAGGCGGTGATTCATAAACTGCTTGAGATAAAGCAAAGTTTTAGCCTTCCACTGAGCAAACAAAAGGCGATTTACAAGGCGATAACTGATGTTAATTACAGGATTGCTGATGATTGTAAGGTTGAAGAAAAGCCAGTAAATATGTTTGTAAATTACGGCGATAAACCGCATGAACTTAAGACTATCATGCTTAAAATGTATGTGTGCCCAGCGTGTGGAACTGGAATTAGGGAAGTGAATTATCATGGTATGCTCAATAAACCATTTCCAAAATTTTGCTCTGAGTGCGGCAAGGCATTAAAAGCATCATCATAGGAGTAATAAAAAAGGACTGCCCCTCGCAAAAGCAGTCAAGAAACAATGTATAACCTATTGCTAATTATAGCATAGGAGGAAAACAAATGGTAGAGATAACAACAGAAGAAATTGGCTACATGAAAAAAATCTTAGAGTGCTATTACTTTGCACAGGATCAGCAACAGAAAGAATTACATAGTGCTCTTGAACTTCAAATGCTGCTTGAACAGGAATGCAAAGTGTCTGGTATGTCTTATGATAGCTATGGCAATGGATGTTCAGTGAGCTTCCCAGAAGGCTCATATTTGCAACAATTGAGTATCGAAATCGCAACTCATGATGTTGAGGCTAAACGCTGGATGCAGAAGTTTAAAGGTCTGGACAAGACACACAAGATAAATTACCGCCTTAACCGGCTTCCAAAAGACCAGAAAGAAACCCTGCTGAACGTATACCGCCGTGGTATCAGCGTGTACAAGCTTGCAGAGAAGGCTGAGATAAGCACTCAGGCATATCATGATCGTATCAATACAGCGATTAGACATATGCTGAATGTAGAATAGAAAATCATAATTTCAATAGAGAAAGTAGGCTAGGTGACTGGTCTGCTTTCTTGTACAAATTTTTCAGGAAATTTTCGCTGTTGCGTAGCAGGCCGGAACAGTTTTTACCTATTACACCCCCTTTTCCCTAGCACATAGGGGGTACACACATATTTTACGAAAACCCTTTATTTAAGGCGTTTTTCGTCACTTTGAAAATGCGAAAGTAAGTGAAAAGTTGTTGACTGGATAGCATAATGTAGGTGCAAGGCAGGAGATACCAAACAGAATGACCACGAATCATTACCTGTCTTGCATCATCCAGAAGGTGGCAGAAAATCCTTAGTATAAAGCCGTTACAAAATCCCGGGACGTGCGGACATTATACAAGGAGGTGATGCCATGACACAGCTTATCAAAGAGCTGCGGCTGTTGATCAATGCTATTGCTAGATTGATCCAGACAATAAAAAAAGAAGGCTAGCCCACGACAGCCGCCTTCTGGTTCTATTTTATAACAATTTGCCAGTAATGGCAAGGGAGGAAACAAAATGACAAGAGAAGAATTTGTAAATAATACTGGGTGGAAAATGACATATGAAGAATTCCTTATGTGTGATTGTACAATTTGTAATAAAAAGGATTGTGTGCACAGGGATGCATTTAGAAGAATGCCCCGCATAGATGGCGGTTTGGGGCTTTGTCCTAATTTAAAGAAAGTGCAATGAGTAATTATGAGGGGTTCTTCCCCTCTTCCCTAAGTGGGAAAGGAGGAAAACAAAATGGATGAATTAACAATTTTACGAAGAGCTCGTATACAAACGCTTAATCTCATTGAACAGACAAAGAAAATCAATGAAAGAACTATCAGAGAACATGGCAGAGAAAATGGCTTATCGCTCTACTGGCTACAAAAATTTGGCGATGAAGAAAGATATTTGCATGATAAAATCGTGGAATTAGAAAACAAAGGATAGCTTTATCAAGTCACTGAAAAAGGGGAGAGCGGTAGGACACATCCATGCAGTGGCAGAAAGACAAAGACAGAAGCGAAAGCAGGAGGAAAATGAAAATGGAAAAAATCTATTATGAAATCAATGAGGAAATGGCGAGACAAGCGAAGGCTATGCATTCAATGGATGATTATATTGCAAATAGTGAAACAGACAGCTATAGAAAAGTTGTTGATGAAGTATATGAAATAGGACAAGAGGCAAAGAAAAGAACAATAGAGGATAAACATGAATATGTTGATTATTTATGTGATAAATTTGCAAAAAAATACGCTGAGTATGTTAATAAGGGGCTTAGCATTAAGATGCAATGTCCCTCAATGCTGGTATGCGGCCCTGCGAATTTTCCTACCAGAAAAAAAGAGAAGCAGAACATTGCAAGAGATAATCATAGGAAATATTATGATGATAAAATTGCACCTATCGTTGCAAAACTCGAAAAGTTGGGAACAGGCGCAGATGTTATTTGTGCCGGCGATCCATTGGCAATTGAAAAATTGAATGACAAGTTGGAAAGTCTATTGGAAGACCAGGCGAGAATGAAACAGGAAAATGCCTATTACAGAAAAAATAAAACAATGGTCGGATGTGAAGGAATCAGCGATGAAGAAGCTGAAAAGATGGATCGTTATATTGCTGAATACAATGGATCAAGAGCGCCTCACATGAGTTTCTCGCTAACCAATATCAATAACAAAATCAAGGCAGCAAGGCAGCGGATTCAGGAACTTTCCAAAATCAAAGAAAAAGGTACTGAAGAAATTGCAACGGAATATTTTAAAGTAATTGAAAATGCGGAAATAATGCGGTTGCAATTGATGTTTGATGGCAAGCCTGACGATAAGATCAGAGCTATATTAAAATTAAACGGCTTTCGGTGGTCACCTAAAAATGGAGCATGGCAGAGGCAATTAACAAATAACGCTAGATGGAGCGTTAAACGAGTGATTAGCGCTATCAAGGATATGGAGGCAACATCATGAAAACAGTAAAATTACAAGGGATATACTCACCACAGAAAGCTAAACCAGCGGGTATGCTGGTTAAGGGTGATGTCGTGGTGTGGAACTTTGGCTATAAAAGCGAAGTTGTAGACATCATTATGAGCAAAACCGGCAAAACGATAACCGTCTTGCTAAAAAGCGGTGATGGAATCACCAGAACAAGGCGATTAGGCGTCAATACATTAATCACTATTGAGGAGATGGGCAAAAAATGAACAAATCTAGCATAATAGGCATTTATAACGCCTCAGCGCAAGAAATATCCATTGATTACAACGGATCTAATTATCTTATTGTATTTGGAGAGCATGTAAACGGAGGATATTTTGCGATTATAAATCATGGTGTTTGCGGGGATCTGGCAGGGCTTAAGGATGTTGACTACAACGCCGAGAGCATCGGCAATGCTGTTAAAAATTATGATACAGGTAAGATCCTTGCACTTGCTATAGCGGCGTTTGCGGAGGTGTAACATGCCTTTACAAAATATCATATTTATCTATGTGTTTTACAGAGTATGCCGCCTATTATGGGAGGCGGGGATGGAGGAACAGAGAAAATGAAAGATAAAGTGTTAATGGCTGCCGGAATCGTCATTGTAGCGGTTATCAGCTTTGTGACTGGATTATATGTGCAGCGTGAGCGTATTACTCACAACGCTGTTGTGACCTACGAGGAGCGCAATGGCACTACATGGGTTTATATGTCTATTGATGGCAATGTGTACGCATACGACCCCGTAACGGGGCGCAAGGAGGAATAAAAAATGGATAATAAAGTGATGACATGCAAGAGTTTAAAAAGTAATGGTGTAAAACTATTTGAGCGTGATAGGTATAACGACGGCCTGTATATCGGCAGTTATACATATTACTACTGCCCAGGGGATAGGATATTCTGCCACGAATATTAACATCCC
>OATT01000620.1_pt1 | contig 30486 bp, 32 predicted proteins | sample 1476071 | NCBI WGS metagenome assembly OATT01 (sample SAMEA2579989, study PRJEB22360) | human gut metagenome | biome: human gut; feature: human-associated habitat; material: faeces | place: Denmark | collected 2008/2010 | reverse complement strand
AAAAAGCCGTTACGGCTCGATGATGTTGAAGGGGTTGGCTTCGGTGATCGGGAACTGGTTCATATTCTCCATCATCAGCGTCAGCAGCTCTGCGCTGCCCTCGACCTTGACGGCCTGTGTAACCGTTTCCTGATTGTTGGTCAGGATCGCAAACAGCGCATTCTTCGGGCAGGTAATAGACACGTCCGCATCATCAGACAATGTATCCGCATAGACCAGCAGCACACCATTCTTCACGCGGAGCATGTGCTGTTCGCCCACGTCAGGCAGGATCACGTTCATGGTGAAGTCGCGGTCAGCCAGCGCCTGCTTGTCCATGACAATGGCCATATAGTCAAACAGCATGGGCGCGGAGAGGACCTTGACCATGTCGCCGGTAGATTTGGTGGAAGCGGTGAAATTGGCGTTTCCATGGCGCAGCTCCTGCGCGGCGGTCAGATATTCGTTGCGCCACGGACCGGACTCCGCCTGATACCCCAGCTGCTCCAGTGCATCGGCGCACAGAAGCCGTGCATCGGTGTTCGTCGGGTCGGCAAAGACGATGGTATTTGTGACCTCGGCGACCCACTGATATTCACCCTTGTCAAAATCCGCCTTTGCCATTTGCAGGACATTGTCAACATCCCCCAGGTACTCCACCCATTTTTTTGCGCTGTCGCTTGGCATGAGGGGGTTCAGGTTGACAGGGTTGCTGTCATACCAGCCCATGAACTTCTGGTAGACCGCCTTGGCGTTGTGGGCGACCGTCCCGTAGTACTGGCGGGTGTACCAGATTTTATTGAGCGCCTCCGGCAGCTCGATCATGTTGGAGATCTCGTCGCTGGTGTAGCCCTGATTGATATAGGTCAGAGTCTGGTCGTTGATGAACTTATACACGGCAGCCGTGTTGACCATGTAGTCGTTCACCACGTTGTTTCCCCAGTGCGGCCAGTTGTGGGACTGGAAGGTGACCTCCGCGTCCTTGCCGTAAAGGGAAATGGCCTCGGTGATATAGCTTGCCCATGCCGCGCCGTCGCGCACCTCCGCGCCGCGCAGCGTGTAGAGATTGTGGAGCGTGCCGGTGCAGTTTTCCGCCATCCACAGCGCCTTGTACTGGGGCAGCCACGTGTTCATTTCGGCGGGCGCTTCCGTACCCGGCGTGAGCTGGAACTCCAGCTCCACACCGTCGATCGTCAGCTTTTCGCCAGACTGCGTGATTTCATAGCTGGGCGTCATGAACGAGACCGTTCCGGTGGACTGTCCCATGCCGATGCCCTGCGCCAGCTTGCCGGTCACGCCGGGGGTCAGAAGGATGCCATACTGATAATTGCTGCGGCGGCCCATACCCTTACCGGCGTAGACATTTTCCTTCACGGAGTGCTCCGTGAAGCCCACAGGCGTGATCACGGGGATCTTGCCGCTGGCGAGCTGATCTTCAATAGAAAGTGTCTCGTCTGCCTTATCCTCTTTCGCCATCACGCCGGCGATGCCGCCAAAATGGTCGACGTGGGAATGAGAGATGATGACGGCCTTGACCGGGAATTTACCAAGATTCTTTTCGATCAGCTGCATGGCAGCCTGACTGCACTCCACGCTCATCAGCGTATCAAAGACGATCCAGCCGGTATCGCCCTTGACAACGGTGAGGTTTGCCATGTCATAGCCGCGGACCTGATAGATGCCATCCGTCACTTCAAAAAGGCCATAAGCGTGGTTATTTTTCGTGTTCTCCCAGAGACTTGGATTTACGCTGTCAGGCGCTTTTTCGTAATCGTCCAGGAACGCATAGGCTTCCTGACTCCAGAGGATCTTCCCATCCTCGTCCTTTAGTTCCAGTGTTTCCGGCGCGTCGATCAGTCCACGGGTGGCGAATTCATATTCCTGCTTATCATCGAAGTCAAGTTCATCGTAGATGGCGGCATTTGCCTTTGCCGTAAAGTCTGTGGCGGGCTTGACATCGGCAGTCAGACCCAGGTCTGCCTTTTCCGCGCCCGGCTCTTTGCGCCCATCCTGCGCACAGCCGACGCAGGACAGCAAGCGATCCGTTTCCGGCAGGACGTAGACCATAGGCTCTGTGCTGATGTCAAGCCATGCCTGCGAATAGACGGTGTCGACGTTCGGCGTCACGACGGTGCGGAAAGAGGCGTCCGCCAGCTTTTTTGCATGGTTGAACTGATTGATGGGCGCACGGCCAGTCATGGTCCCGTCCGTATTGGTCGATAATGTTTTGGTTGCGTCGGTCAGCACCAGCGGGAACGCATAGATGTATGCCTCACTGACCATTTCCCACACGGTTTCAGTATCCGGTGTATCCGGCTGCGTTTTTTCGGCAGAGCAGGCGGAAAGAAACCCGCAGGAAAGCAGCGTAAGCAGCGATAGTAGAATTGCAAGTATCTTTTTCATGTTGTCCTCCTATGATTCTCTTCTGTTTTTGGTCATCTCCTCGAAAGGGTTTGTGCGTATGGATTGACTATAAAGTCGTTTGTGATTTTCTCTTTATGGTAAACTATCGATTATTCCGCCCCTTTCTTTCCGCAAGCCGCACAAGGGAAGCGGCGGCTATTTTTTGTTCCTTTTGCGGCATTCGGTCTGCTTCAGCGTCACGGTATGGACAAGCCTGCTTTCAAGCAGCTTCAGGCGCAGCTTATCAAGCGTACGCCGGTAGAATCGCTTCGCGCCACTGGCGGTTGTACCCTCGAAATCCACCGCCAAGTCCTCAAAGGTAGACTGCGTGGACAAAGGGCTGACGCGTCCACAGGTCATGCAGAGGCTTTCGCCGCCGACAGTTGCTCTGATCTGCTGGTTTTCCTTCTTGACATGAACAATGCTCCCTTCGTAATTGACAGTGTTTTTATTTCACTGTCTCTCATAAAGGGAGCATATCAATCAGAAACGGGGGTGATTTTGTAGTTTTTTGACAGCTTTCCTTGAGTCTTACTTTGCAAGTACAGCGGAAATTTTGATTTCCTTTTCCGTCTCGCTCAGGTCAAACGCGCCGCCGTCTGCGACGCTCACACGCAGCTCATACAGTGTGCCGTCAGAAAGCTTATCCACGGCACTGCCTGCTTCATCCGTGATCGACCACAGTTCATTGCTGACCTCCGCCAGCTTTCCATCTGCACCGTAGGCATAGAGCTTCAGCTCAGCGGCGCTTCCGGAAAGATTGTTCATCCGGAACGAGACCATTGTGTTGGGATGAACATTTTCGACCGTCACAGTATTGCGCCAGCTCGCGACCGTACCTTCGCCGCCGGCCTGCTCAAACTGTTCCTGTGTCAGTACGTTCCGCGCGGCCTTATCAAGATCAATCTCTCGGTACGGCATTTCGGGCAGATAGACGAAGCGATCCTGTAATCTGAGCAGCTCCAGATAGCCCGTTGGGCAGTAGAGCGCGTTGCCGCTGTTTCCGGCATACATACCGATAGCCATGTTATTGTAGCCATATTTGTTGGAGACGTCCATGGTGAATACCGTCTCGCCGGTGGCAAAGTCCAGAATGATGTACTGCCACATGCTGCTTTCCAGATCCTGCACATAGCCGTAGATATAGCCCGTCGCGGTGGAGAGCTTGAGAATCGATGTATCGCTCAGGTCATTTCGAGACCAGATGCTCTTCATCTCATAGCCGCTATCGGTTTTCACGGTGTCCACGCGCTCGACGCCGGGCGCAATCATGCAGTTGCCCTTCGTCAGCCAGTTCATGTCATAGATGTTGGCGTAGCTCTGGATGGAAGAGTCACTGTTGGGATCGGCAAGGCCTGCGCTGCCTGCGCCGAACCAGTTGCACACGATAGTGCTGACGGTGCCCTCACTGTCATCATAGACGATGGCAGAGTTATCAACCGCCACCTGATAGCCCTCGGGCAGATCATCCAGCACCGGCAGACTTGCAACAATCTCACCGGTCTTCATATCGAGCGCCAGCAGCTTGACGGGGTCTGCGTTGTCGGTGAACATCACAAGATCCGGCGTCAGCGACGGGGAGCAGCCGCCGCCCCAGGTAAGACCGCCGCCGGTGGTCTTGTCGTTTTCGCCGCTGACCTTAGCGCCGACGCTCTCATACGGTGTGCACCAGACAGCCTCGACACCGTTATTGGCACGCAGCAGATAGCAGTTCCGGTTTGTCAGGATGACCGCGCCGTCCTTGGAGGCGGCAATGCCGTTCTCCGCGCCCTCACCGGGGGTGAGTTCATAAACAAAGACCGCGTCGGAGAGGTCAGCCTGTTCGCCATTTAAAATCGCGTCAATGGCGGAGCGTGCGATGTAGCCCATCACGCCCTGCTGCTGGCGCTCCGGGTAGATGCGGAAGCCGCCGGTGGCAAACCAGAGATTTCCTTCATAATCAAACACTACGGACAGCAGGTTCTGCTCCAGCGTCTTGCCCAGTGCAGCCTCTGCGGCAGCCTTGATGTCAATGTCCAGCACCTTTTCAAATTCAGGCAGGACGTTTCCTGCTTCATCGGTTGCCCGCAGCATCAGCACATGGTTGTTGCTGGTGGGGCAGACGATGCGGTTTTCTGAGTCCAGGAACGTATAGGAACTCTGGATGACGTAACCGCCGCCATCATGCTGCTTTGGGGAGAAATAGCCCAGCGTCGTGGTTTCCTCCGCGTTCAGATTGCGGATGGCGATGCCGCCGAGCAACGGAACGACTGCGTGGCCGTAGCTGTCAAAATAAATGGCAGGCGAAGCGTTCGCGTTGGTTTTTTCATAGGAAACATTGATCTCCGGATAGATGCCAAGCGGCAGGACTTCATCTGTAGAGTCGGTATTGTAGCCGTCGTGGTGAATGTTGGCGTCGCTCTTTGCCATATAAGGGTTTTCGTCAACACGTTTGGCATTCATGGCTTTTACCGGCAGGGTAGCGCTTACCGCGGAGTCTGTATCTGATGCAGGCATGGCGAAAGACTGCTTCACACCGCAGGTCGCAAATGTCAGGCATAACACACCGGCCAGCAGAAGGGTTGGTACAGAACATTGTAACTTTTTCTTTTTCATTGATATCCTCCATTTTTGTACTTGTTGTCTCGGTTTGGTTCGATGCCCGTTTATTCAATCCAGGCATTCAGTCCTCGCAGGAATGCTTCTTCGGAAACCGGCTTCATCAGAAAATAGTCGGCCCGCAGCCGGAAAGCGTGAAGAGAGAAATCCAGGTCACTGCACCAGATCATCCGGCACGCGGGGCATAAGGAACGAAGGTGCTCCGCCGCATTCAACCCAGCCACCCCGGAAAGTGCAATGACGGCATTGGTTAGATCAGCTTTCTGCGCCATTTCAAAAAAATGTTCCTGATTGTCATATTGCATGACCTGAGGGAACAGTCCATTCGCTAAGCAAAAACGGGTAATTTGTTCGGCGTAGCGCTGCCGCTCTGCTTCCTGTTCTGCCAACACTGCAATACGATACACAGATCTCACTCCTTCCTTCATCCGATTTAGCATCTTGCTTGCGCTCAGTATAAAAAGGCCATTCGTTTTTTTCAAGCGCCGTGGCACGAAAGGGGCGATTTTGGCACGAATTCCGACAGCAGTTCTTTGTCATCCTCGACAAGCTGTGATATAATTATCTTGGAATTTAAGCACAAGGAGAGAAACCTGCATGAGAATTGCGATTGTGGATGATCTTGCCGCGGAACGCACACTGCTGAAAGGCCGGCTGGAGTGGCAGCTTCAGCGGAGAAACGTACAGGCAGATATTCTGGAATACGAAAACGGAGAGATATTTCTGGAAGCGGCAAGGAAAGCGCCCTTTACTGCCGCATTTCTGGATATTTATATGGATGGCATGACGGGCATGGAGGCGGCAAAGAAGCTGCGGAAAACCGACACGGACTGCCTGCTGGTTTTTATCACGACCTCGACCGACCATGCGCTGGAGGGCTTTCAGGTACGGGCGCTGCACTATCTGGTCAAGCCCTTTACCGAAGCGGACATCGACGCACTGACGGACGAGCTGCTTGCCCGCATACCGCAGCCGGACAAATATATGGAGCTAAAGGTGGAGGGAAGCGAGATCCATCTGCGCTATCAGGACATCGTCTATGCAGAACACTTCGCCCACTTAATCTACGTCCATACGACGGTTCAAAAGACGCTTGCCACACGCCAACCCTTCAAGACGTTCATCGCCCCACTAAAGGATGACACACGCTTTTTTGTGTGCGGGCGCGGAGTGATCGTGAATCTGGAACACGCGAAGGATCTGGAAGGTGCCGCCTTCCGCATGGCGGACGGAAGCTGCGTGTTTGTCAGTCAGGACCTTCTGAAAAGCGCCCGGCAGGCGCTTATGGAATTCCTGCTTCAAAGGGGGCGGATGGTATAATGGAACTGCTACGTCCAATTCTGGAGCTCGGCGTGGTGATTCCCGGCATGCTGCTTGCCTACTTCCCGGTAAAATCCAGTTTAAAGCAGCCGCTGTCAAAGCTTGTTTTGTGGCTTGCCCCGCTGCTTACGCTGCTTTGTGCCGCCGGAGGCGTGATGTGCTATGCGCGCCGCATGCCAACTGCGCCGATGCTTGCAGGCCTAACCTTGCTTGCAGTCGTGATCTGCATAAAAACGCTCCGGATTTCGCTTTGGAAATCCGGAACGATTGCGTTGTCCGTCTGTGCGGTATTTGCCTGTATCAACAGCCTTTGCCGGGCAATCAACGCCGCAATGCTGATTGATTCGCCGCAGGCACAGGCTGCGCCGTGGTTCTGCCTGCGATCTGCGATTTGCTATCATGCGATCTGCTGGCTGTTTGCCGCCATCGCCTATTATCCTGCGACGCACAGCGTGCGGAGAATGGTCGAGGATGAAAATTTTGCGCAGACCTGGTATGTGTTCTGGGTACTGCCGCTGGTGTTCATTGCGTTGAATCTGTTTATGATCCCCAAGTATGCGGACACACTCTATACCGGGCGTGTTTTGCAGGGGTATTTTGTGATCAGTATCACACTTTTGTTTTTGATGCTTTTCTTCAACGCAATCTTCCTTCTGATGGCGATCAGCATCAACCGGAATGTGAGATTGCAGCAGGAGAACCAGCTGCTTTCCATGCAGCAGCAGCGCTACGAAAGCCTGAAAGCTGCCATTGAGGACGCCCGGCAGGCGCGGCACGATCTGCGCCACCAGCTATGTCAGCTCGCTGCCCTTGCAGAAGAAGGGAATCTTGAAAAGATCAAAGCCTATCTCTCCGGTGCGGTTTCCAGAATTCCAAGTCTTGAAATGCACTTCTGCGAAAACCGGGCGGCAGACAGCGTGGTTGGGTATTACTGCGCGCTTGCCAAACGGGAGAATATCCCGTATTCCGTGCAGATTGATCTGCCAGAATGTCTTCCTGTAGACGAAATCAATCTGTGTCTGGTCCTCTCGAATCTGCTGGAAAATGCGCTGGAAGCCAGCCTGCGCACCGCGCCTGCCCGACGCAGGATCAAACTGACAGCCTATCTGCATGGCAACAGTCTGGTACTGATTCAGGTTGAAAACACCTATGACGGAGTCATCCGCGAAAAAGGTGGCGTATTCCAGTCCTCCAAGCGAAAAGGAGACGGCGTCGGACTTCAGTCCGTCCGTCACATCGCAGAAAAATCCGGTGGGGTGAATACGGTTACCTATCAGGACGGCCTGTTCTGTGTAAAGGTCATGCTCTGCGGGTAATTACGCCCTGCCTTTCCAAAACGGCACGGCCACAGATTTCAACATTCTCGCCTCCGGTAAGCTCTGTATGTAGCGTATCGCCGTTTTTGCAAAGATGTTGGATTTTACCGTATCCCAATCCGCCAGCCTCACGATCTCAGCTGTGCCGTTTTCAAAATTAAACCGAATCTCGCCCCATTCGCCGTCGTTGTCCGCCTGATACAGGTAGACAGCGGCGGCTATTTTTTTGTTCTTTTTTCGGTACTCGGTCTGCTTCAGTGTCACGGTATGGACAAGGCCACTTTCCAGCAGTTTCAGACGCAGTTTATCCAATGTGCGCCGGTAGAATCGCTCCGCACCGCTGGCTGTCGTACCCTCGAAATCTACCGCCAAGGCCTCAAAGGTAGACTGCGTGGACAGTGGGCTGACGCGCCCACAGGTCATGCAGATGGCGTTCCGCTTTTCCAGATACCATTGCTCTTTATAGGATAGCTGGTCAAACGCCGCCGCGACCGCCTTTGCCTGAATCTCGTTCCAGAGAATGTCGGCATAGTTCCAGCTATCGTCGCAAGTCACATCCTCACCAGTTTCTTCGCCGTCCACGTCCTGCTCCGTGCGGTAGAGGGAAACGATACTGCGGTTGCGCTGGGCAATGGTCAGCAGCTCATCTGCGGATACGCTGCTCCAAATATAAGAGTGGGCGTGGCGATTGCTCGGCGCATTATATCCGCGAGGATGTGCTGCGGGAACTGGTACTGGAACAGATTCAGGCGGTCAACGAGTACATTCGCGGTGATGTGGAGGGCTTTCAGGAGGAATGGCTGCACTACCGCCGCGCCGATCAGGAACGGGACATCCGGGAAGATCAGAAGCGCATGGAGCAAGCAAAAAAGCGCCTTGCCACCCTCGATGTGGTCATGTCCCGGCTCTATGAGGACTACGCCCTCGGTGAGATCAGCAAGGAAAAGTACAAGAAGATGACTTCTGATTATGAAGCGGAGCAGGAACGGTTAAAACTCGAAATTGAAACAACGGAAGAATGGGTTGAACAGCGGCAGGCGATGGGCGACGATCTGGACGCTTTCATTGCGCTGACGAAAAAGTATGTGGATGTCACGGAGCTGACGCAGACGATTGTCAACGAGTATATCAAGAAGATCATCATCCACGCACCGGATAAGTCTGGCGGCAAGCGCAGACAGAAGGTGGAGATCATCTTTAATTTTGTTGACGAGGTGGAGGTCCCCGTGCTGGCAGAACCCATGATCGCAGAATCTACCCTTGGACGCAAAAAACGGCGTGACCTTCACGGTCACACCGTTCTCTGCCCCAACCGCAAGACTTATAGTTCCTTACGACTGTTAAGCCTTGATTTTACTGGTCTTTTTTATCCAAGCTCTTCATCGTCGGGAAAAGGTTTTTGACTTCTACCACAGACATCCATTGACGTCTTTGGAGAATTATTGAAACGAATTTTAAAAATCCATTGAAATCCTTTGAAGCATAAATTTGTGTTGTCATCGCTGTATCATCATGCTCTTTTTGTACTCTTCTATGAAACGAGCACCAGATTGATTCGTAAGTATCCTAATTGATGCATCTTACGCCAAATGACACTATGTTGTAAAAAATACATCTCACTATTCAAACAAACTACTGATTTAATTATAGTCACAACTTTTTAATTTGTCATCAACTATTTTAGGTTGTTTATAAAATATCTTGTTCTACTAAATATGTTTTTATCGCTTCTTTAAACACTTCAGCTCTAGCAATCTGCTTTCCTGCTTCTTCACTCGATGCGATATAAAAGTCAAGATAATCTGCTTTCTCTCTGTAATCATATGCCTGCTTGATAATCTTTGAAAGTTCTTTATCAAAAACCCCTTCTTTTACATAGCTCTGGTTGAAAAAAGCAATTACTCCGCTATGTTTGCTACTATCAAATCCCTTTAATGTATTTACAGATCTGATTGCATGAAAGATAGCATAATACGCTCTGTTCAAAGCATTCTTATATCTTCCATTCTCAAACATAAGTTTTGCATCTTCCAAATTTTCAAGACTGGTTTCAAAGCCATATTTTGAAAGTTCTTTTACTCGTTCTTCCACAATACAATTCCCTCCTTCGCAAGATTTTTATAAAAGGGAAGCGTATTTTTCCACTCTTTGAATTCATTCTTTTCTATCGAGATAATGGAAAGAGTAATTCCAATATCCAGCTCATAATCTACAACCACATCTGTCAGTTGATCATATTGCTCATCAGTCTGGTTTGCCTTAAGCACAATTGCCATATCAATATCAGACTCATCTGTTTCCTGGCCTCTTGCATAGGAACCATACATTACTACTTCTTCAATATCATTAGCATAGATTTTACCAATTGCCTCACACATTTCACAAAGCTTTTTATGCAACTCCGAATGCTTACTATTGAACTTTACTCTTTGTCTCCAGTTTCGATATTCCCCACTCTTTACTCTTCGGTCTTCAGGATAAACTGTATTCTTGGGAATCAGCCATTGATTACCAATTTTTTCTCCTTGAAGAATACCTTTGATTAACATTCGTCTTATGTTTCCAGGGTCTTTTCCGGAGGCTTCAGCATATTGAGAGACTGTTAAATATTCACTCATGTTGTCACTCTCCTTTCAAAAATAACATTAACACGAAATCGTGTAATTGTCAAGAAACGTATTTTACAAAACAATCTTACCTTCAAGATTTGTCATCACTTCTTTTTTCTTATCTTCAGTTGCATCTGCATAAATGTCCATCGTAGTAGAAATATCTGCATGACCCATGATGGATTCTCTAAAAATTGGCAAAATAATAGCAGTGAAGACTTTTCCCCACTGCTATGTATATTTTCTCTATTCTGTTTTCTCCTAATGAACCTCTCAGATCCTAAAAACAACCTAATATTAGGAGTTGCTACTCAGAATCACTTCTCACGTAGAACGTAGCCCTTCCTGACCCTTTCTTTAGCAATACTCCTTCATCAACCAGTTGCTTTAGTGCCAGTTCCACAGATTTTACGCCTATAGAAGGACATAACTCCACTATATCACTCTTGCTCAGCTTACCTATTTTACTGTAAACAGCTCGTCTGACAATCTCTTTTGCTGGAAGTTTTTCACTTACTAACTCCACTCTTTCTTCAAAATCTCTATACGCTGCTAGAATCACTCTCAGCATATATTTTACAAATGGAGTTACATCTTCCTTATTTTCATGCCAGCCTTCCTGGCATTCTTCTAATGCTTTGTAATAAAGCTCCTTATTTTTAGCTATTTTATTTTCTATTGATATATATTTTCCAACAACATATCCGCTTCTATAAAGCAATAAAGCTGTTAGCAAACGACTCATTCTTCCATTGCCATCGCCAAATGGATGTATGCAAAGGAAATCGTGAATAAAAATTGGAATTAATAGAATAGCATCAAGCTCTTCCGTCTCAATAATGTGATTGAAATTCTCACATATAGAATCTATTGCTCCTGGCGTTTCAAATGGAGCTAATGGAGTAAACAATACATGCTCTTCTCCTTTTTCATCTGTTGAAACAATCACATTCTGTGAAATATTAAACTGTCCACCAATGCTTTTCTCCGTATATTTATACAAATCTCGATGAAGCTGCAAAATATAGTTTGATCTAATTGGAATATACTCATAGCTTTCGTGAATTGTATTTAACACATCCCTATATCCAAGGATTTCCTCCTCATCACGGTTCTTAGGAGTTGTCTTCTCCTCACACAACTGCTTTAATCTAGTTGAAGTTGTACGTATTCCTTCTATAGCATTTGATGCCTCTGTACTCTGCCTTTTAGCTATTTCTACAAGCTTCTCCAACTCTTCTGGCTTCTGCCTAAGATATACTTCCTGCCTACCTTTATATTCATGAATCTGCGCAACAAGTGAAATAATCTCACTATCCCATGTTTTATTTTTTAAAGATGAATAATCAAAATCTCTTATAATGCATCTCCTAATTGTTCGTTTTTCTCCTAAATTATATCTCGTATTAGGAGATAATTCAATCTATAGGAGATAAAATACTTTGTTAGTATTTTCATTTATAGGGATCTTATACTTCTCCAGGACTCTACTTTTCTATGTAGAACTTCTCAAAAGAGAAGTCCATCCTTACTTGGCTTTTTTACCAGCTTTTTGAATTCCATCCATTGTAGTAGATACAATCCCAAGCCTCTTTGCCAATGCAATATCATTTTTTACATTCTCATTCACCTTGGTACTGCAGGCTACGACCACTCTTGATCTTCTAAGAAGTTCCTCTGCCATATCAAGGCGATCCTTGTGTTCCTTAGCATCTCCATCATCTAAGAAATCTGACTGGAATAGCACTGGGCATATAGGTGAATAACCTTCCTGATATAGCTGTCTATATCTCACCAAATAACACATCGTCATTCAGCCTTGCAAACTCCGGTGCCAGTTGACCTAACCTATCTCTGCCTGCTGTCTGTTTTTTTGCCATATTACTTACCTGCCTTCCTTTGGCTTTTCTTCTGTCAGAATCAGCCGCACCATAGCAAGCGTAAGCTCTCCGCTTTTTCCATATTCCTTTAGCTTGCCGGATTGTACGATACTGACATTACAGCCCTGTTCCTCTATAATGACCTCTACCCACTGCTGTGCTTCCTCTGACAGAAAGGATATGTCCACGCCCTGTGAAAAACCCATTTTCTTTCGGTTATAGGCTTTTTCACTCTCAATCATGTAGCGAAGCCCTTCTGTGTAGCCGTCTACAATTCCAATGAAATTCGAATAATTCTTGCAGATAATATCCACCCTTCCGGCAACATCTGCCCTTGCATAAATCTCAATCATACTTTAATGGTGTTCTTACACCATCAAACTCTGTTTCCATGCTGACTCTTACCCCTGGATATTCTGCTTCATCCATAATCTCTGTAATCTGCTTAATTCGGAATGTCACCCCATCCTCCATTGGGAAAGAAATAATATCCATAGTAGCGCGAGCATCCAATCCAACCATCGCTGCCACCAGCATACCACCCTTCAAGATAAATTTATCCTGATATTGTGAAAGGGAAATCCGCTCCAGAAAACGTTCCATCATATAATTTCTCATCAAAATCTGTGCATCTGCGGATTTCTTTTTTGACAGGTTTCGAATTAAGTCTTTTAACTGTTTAGCCGTTTTTATCATAACAGTACCTCAAAGTATTGCCTCAAGATTTTATCTACATGGAATTCTGCCGCATACTGCATAAGCAATCGCAGATTTTTGTCTTTTCGCTTTGCATACTGCTTCAATGCAGTTTGGAATGTCTGTATCTCCGTATTATTCCGATTTCTGATGATATCACAGATAGTTCTCTCCATATTATAGACAGGTACCAAATGTCCAAAAGATGTCTGCATTGTAGTAATCCCTTCTCCATGCAGTTCCTTTTTAATTGTATATACCTTAATACCATCGTCTTTTAGCTTTGACGGATTGTATCCGGTCTTTACGGTAATCTCATACTCCAGTGGTTCTCTATCTGTCAAATCATGTAAAAAGAGTGCTGTTTCATGAGAAAATACTGCCTGCTTGCATCGAAGATGCACCAAATACATCACATCCGTCCATGTGTTCTTTGTGGCATAAACGCCATGTGAAATTTGCTCCATATCATTTGCTTTTACATATTGGTAAAGTGCCGTTTTTGAAATCCCCACATCTGTAATCTGTGATGTCTGAATCATTCCACCATTGGCTGTAATCAGTTTTTCAATTTGTTCACTCTGTTTCATGCCATTACTTCCTTTCGTACTAATATTGTATTACATATTAGCACGAAAGGAAATACGTCCTAAATTATTTTCTTTAACGAAAAAGAGAAACCTTTGCATCAAAGATTTCTCCATAATGTCCGAAAACTGGTTTCGTTATGGTGCTTTTCCACCCAATCACAGGCCTCTCACCTGCTCGGCTTTATTATCCTCTATGCTAAAGAGTAATTGCAAAGTTTTAACGTTGCCAGTACAACGGAAGCAAACACCTTTTGCTTCGTGTCCTGTTGTCAGGAAGAGTTTTCTCTCTTGGTACTTATATTATGATCACGATTTCAGAAAATATCATCCCTTTCATCTGGTTCCAGACAGTAATTGTCAATTACCATGTCTTTTTTGTGATCCATTAACAAATAGTGTCTGTCTGATGCTAGGAAAAGATATTCTGCGTGCCATATGTAATGATATCTTTCTTGGTTCCACCCCTAAGAATGGGGCATTTCTGCGACAATTTTCCGGATACATTTTAAGATTTCTGCACCCGGCTCCCCATAAGGCAGATATTCCGTATAAGGCTGAAAAGCATTATCTTTGATCGAAACTCCGGCAATTGCTGCCGCCCACATGCATCCAAGGGCATATCTCCCATAAAGATAATGCATATGGAAACCGTCACGACAGATCGAACGGTCTCCTTCTTCCTGAAAATAAGGTGTTTTGCGAAGCTTCTGAATCATTTCTCCGCAGGGGATCAGCTGCAACTGATATTTTCCGGCCATAGCAGTATAGGCACTTTGCAGCCTGTCAAACATTTCCTGTTGATCCCTGTTATATCTGGCAAAGCTTTCATGGTCACTGGACTTCTCATACGCCCAGGTTTCATGGAGAAATAACCTGGCCTCAGGTGCATTTTCCCGAAAATAAGCCACTATTTTCCCAAGAAAAGGTTCATAGGTATCCAGCCAGCCACTGTCATGGCTTGCCTGCTGCGTAACGATGACATCCCATTTTGCCTCTTTCAGCACTTCCTTTACGGTTACTCGCCTGTCGGTTTTGGTTCCGTTAAACTGGAACTGATACTCTCTTGCGTTTTTCTCTATATTGCGCCAGTGCTTCTCCAAAGAGCAGCCGCCGATATACAGATTAACCACCTGGTTCTCAACACCTGCTATCTCCAAAATCTGATGCAGATAATAAGTCGCATCCTCTGAAAAGCTGTTCCCCACTGCCAGTATTCTTAGCATGATCTTCCCTCCGTAAAAAATTATAGATACTCAAATATTCCTTGTATTGCATCTGCAATATTCATCTTATCTTCCAGCCTGATTCTATTTATCTTTTTGTAACCTCGCACGGACAAATCGAGCAAAGCAAGCTTCTCACACTGTACATAACCTTCCACTTCCGTTGTTGAAATTAAAATATGCAACGGTTCCTTCACAGAATCGCTCAATATAGGGCAAGCAATTATTTCACCGGAAGTATTAAACAATCTTTGCTCACTATCAGCACCGGATACATCACACTGACCGCAGCCGGCAGACAACGTGCAGAAGATGTATTAGAACGGCATACGCTGCTATTTCCATTCCACCTCTATACTGTGGAGCATAGTCGTGTTCTGCCAGCCGCCCGTTCCCGGCGTTCCCGTATGCCAGACTAAAATTCCACCCTCCTGATTTCCCGATACTTCCGTCTCCAACCGCAACTCATGTGCATAACCTTTTTCCATCTGGCAAACAGGCTGAGGCGTATCACATTCAGCCGTAGCAGTCAGTGTTGTTCCTTCCAATCTGACCGTTACACAAAAACCGGTGAGATAACAGGAAACCATCTGTAATGCCGTCAGATATCTGCTCTTTCCGTCTCTGTATTCCACCAGTGCCATTGCCACTGCATCGGAAGCTTCCTTTACGCGGATTACACGCAAAGCATATCCTGTCAGCTTTTCTGTATGAAACTTGATTCCAAAATCCATGTACTGTCCTGTACTGCCAAACCCCTGGCCCGCCGTCTTTGCCGGGTCAGCCTTTACCTTAAGGCTCATATCACCATACTGTTTTAGGACAGGCGTAAACCGAAGTCTGGCGCCCTGGGTATTCTGATAGAATCCCACACCCTTACTTCCATTGCCTGTCTCCCCATATTGCCAGGCAGGAATACTGTTATTCATCTCCCAACTTCCAAAGGTGGACGAGTTAATCTCTATGTCGATTGGTCTTGCACAATCCAGAGTCCAGCTTCCGCTCCTTAATTCCGGCTGATTTTCATCCGGTAATTCAGAAAAATCTGTAAATAAATACTTCTCATCCACTTCGCCCTCCGTCACAGGAAACGATGTCATAACCTCTTTGGCCGTTCCCGCCAAACCTCCAGAAAGCCTGGGAATGATGACTGCCTTGATATATTTTCCGATATCAGCCGCTGTGAAACGATAGCTTCGAAGCGGGATACCCCTTTTTGTCACAGCGCAGAGTACAGCCCCCGTTCCCGTTTCAGTATCACATCGATACCAGGAAATTTCCGACGCATCAGTGCGCTCTTTGGAATACAATTCATAGGAAAGCGTCACACATCCTATTTCTCTTTCCTTTTTCATTACAGGTTCTCCCGACAGTTCCGGTGCAGGCAAGCGGAAGGGTTCCACAGAAATTGCAACCGAAGCCTCCAGACCGCTCTCCGTACACCCATGAACCACAATTTGCTTCACCTGTTCGCTGCGATTGCAGTCTGCAATCCGGCAAGAGCGCTCCGATTCCGGAATCAGTTCTGCATAAACCATATCGCTTTTCTCCAGGAAAAAGTCAACCCGCTCTTGGCATTCCTCTCCCGAAAAGAGGTATACATTTGCGGTCACATGAATCGTTTCTTCTCCAAAGGCAATTTTTTCCCTGTCTGTATGTAACTGCATAAAAGTCGGAATTCGCAGTTTCCCGGCTTTTTTCGAAATGCTCGGTTCTCCCGGAGGATTCCATCCCTTACTGCCACCCAACAGATTTTCAATATTGATATATCTCTTTTCCTCATATTCGAAAACATATGCTTCCAGCGCTTTCTTACCCTGAAGCTGTACTGTTTCTTCGCTGTCGTCACCTCCAAGAGTGACCGGCTTTCCGTTTTGAACAACTCCGTACTGATAACATTTTAGTGAGGGCAACGGATACTTGGTCCAGCCAACTCTCACAGGTACGTTTCCCTCTGTTTCATAGCGACAATCAATCAAAGCGACCTGTCCACCCTCCTTGGTAAGATACTGTTCTGCCTCTGTTCCCATGGTCTTAATTTTGCTTCGGAAAATACAGTCAATAAACACAGCTCCCGTTCCTGTTGCCTGATAAATGGGGCGATTACCATAAAAATCAAAATCGCATCCCACATACACTGCATTTCCGTTTAAAGCATCATCTGTGCTCTCAAAATGACACTTCCGGTACAATGCGCGTTTTGCCCCACAAACGGGCACCAGATTTAACCGACTCACAAAACGGCAATTGTCGGCACAGAGTTTTTCTCCTTTCTGAAAAGCAAGCTGCGCCTGGGTGACAGTCTCCGTTCTCTTTTTCTGATTCAATGCCGGATTCGCTGGATAGACTAAATCTACACTACAATAGTTTCCAAGCGTCACATTGGCAAGGTACAATTCCTCTACCCGAAAACAAAACAGGGTATAATTTCCGTTACAGGCATGGGACTGCCCTCGGTTGCCTGCAATCACTATGTTTTCCGGATTTTCAGATAATCCTACTATTTTTAAAGCTCTGCTGTCTACATGCATACCGAAGGGAGCCCAATCCCCTTCTTTTTTCTGCATGGTATCTGTTGCCAGCGGGTCATCAATCCAATAGACATTGGGAGCAATATACATGACAGTAGGATTTTTCGGACTCCCTTCCGAAAGTTCACGACCGGCAAAGGCCTCCCGGATATCACAGTAGGCATGCGGATGCCAAGCTGCCTCTTCCCGGGAAAGACTGCCATCCAGCAAAAGCGTGTGTTCATCCAGTTCCCTGTATTCTCCCTTATATATAAAACCCTGTTCCTTCCAAATGATGTCCAACTTTAGTTCCTCTCGGTCATAGTATCTTCCTGTTTACTATCAGCAATTCCGTTTTGGCACAACCGTGTCACATATATTACATAGGTAACACATAGCATCACTGCTGCCCCACACCATGCTGAGACTTCTGCAATGGCCACTCCCTGAAATCCCATCCGGGGTACCAAAAGGAACCCAGTGACCACACGCATTACAACCTCAAGTACTCCCGAAAGCATTGGTACAAATGTTTTACCCAATCCCTGACATGCATTTCTGGTGACAAAAAGCCATCCTAAAGGGAAAATAGCAATCCCTGTAATGAAAAGGAATTCCCTGGTATAAGATATGACAATCGGATCATTTAACATAAGCCTTGTCAACGTCTCCGGAATAATCAGCTGAACCAGACAAATAGGAATATTGATTAACGTAGACAGTAAGATGCCATCCCATACTCCTCTTCTGATTCTATTTATCTTATTTGCGCCGTAATTCTGACCTGTGAAAGTGAGTACGGCAAGCCCTACTGCTCCTCCCGCCTGTTCAAAAAGGCTGCATAATTTCATACAGGCTGCATATGCCGCAACATAAAGAGTTCCCATGGCATTCACGAAATATTGCAGGATCATTCCTCCAAATGCCGTGACAGAATTCATGACTGCTACCGGCATACCCTTAAGCATGAGATACTTTACAATATTCGTTCTGATTTTCCAGTCTGATGCCGTGAACTGCAGCTCTTTTATTCTGCGTATATAAAGATAACAGTACAGCAAAGAAAACACCTGTGCCAAAACAGTTGCAAGAGCAGCACCTGATACTCCCATTTCCCCCGGAAATACAAACAAAACATCCAATATGACATTGATAATGGAAGATAAAATCATCGCAATGAGCGGGACTCTGCTATTTCCCACACAGCGCAACAAAGTCATGGCAAAATTATTACATACTGTTACTGTGCTGCCAATCAGAATGATTCTGAAATAACTAATTGTATCCTGCATCATATTCTGAGGCGTATTCAGAAAAGTAAATAAAGGTCTCATTGTTAACAGACTAAGGATTGTAACAAGAACACCGATTCCAAGACAAATCAGCACTGACATAGCTGTTTCCTGTCTCATTTTTCCATAATCCTGTGCGCCAAAGGATTGTGAAATATAAATTCCAAGCCCACCTGTCAGTCCAATCATAAATCCAAGGATAAAGAAATGCACGGAGCTGGTATTCCCCACAGCCGCCAATGCTGCATCTCCTATACCTTTTCCAACAATAACCGAATCTACAAAATTATAAAATTGCTGAAAAAAATTTCCTGCCAGAATCGGAAGAAAAAACTGAACAAGCAGTTTCATGCAATTTCCTTCCGTCATTCCTTTTGTTGCTGTCTTTATGTCAATCACGTTCCTTCCTTTTCCTGTCTATTTTCCGCTTCATTGCTATATTATCACGCTCTTTTCTAAGTTGCAATCCATTCGGTCCCTCCATTCCAAACATTTTTCTCGGCTATGGACTTATTTGTATTTCTATGGATTTTTCAGTTTTGGCACTCACAGAAATTTTCCAGATATTCGTCCACTTTTCCCGTGTTTACCAACACACAGCGCTTCACTTTGTATACCGCATTCGCTTCCTTTGCGATCTCCTGAAACGTATGTAATCCTAATGAGTAGAGCAATGCTCCCTCTGCATATCTGACAAATTTCTTTTTTCCTGCTCCTACCATATTCTCTAACTGTGGTACTTCAATTCTTGCTCTCGACATCTCTATTTCCTCCTACGCTATTCCTTCCAAAAATCCAACCATCTGTAGCTTAATCTTAACTTTTGCGCGTCTTACCCTCTGTGCCGCGGATTCATACTGAATTCCTTCCTCTTCTGCGATCTCTCCGATATCCTTCTCCCCAGAAAGATACCCTCTGAATATTCTTAAGTATCATTCATGACTGTTGCAGTAGCTTCATATGCAAGATATGCTGCCTGCGATACCTCATGCCCGCCTTCCACCTGCTCTGTTACTGCCCTTTATCCTCGCTCCTTTCGGTTCATGAGAATGAATCTTGGCTTTCTCCTTTGTGTGAATAACCATAGGCTTATCATCCACCTTTTTTATCTTCAATGTTCTCACCTCCTTGTAGACATAAAAATAGCCATTACGGAAATTCCCATTCCCATAATGGCTATCATAATTATTATATTTAGTTTTCTGCTTCTTCTGTTTCAATTTCTAAACGCTGAAGTATATCTGATACAATTCCAATATCTTCTATTCTTGTTATTCCAAAACACTTTTTTCCTGCATCTTTCAGAGATGCACCAATGTGATATGCTGTTGTCTCGTCAACTAGCAAAAATCTGTCATGAAAGACTCCAGTATACTTTACGGTCAAAGTTGGATTGATGTTGTATCATAAAAGTTGACAGCCTATATAGCAAAAGTAAAACCATCCGGTAAAAAGGCTGGTGGACAGAACGGACATCAGGGGACACATTTAGCGGTAATAACAGCTCCGGATAAAATAGTCAAACATATGCCTTCCGCATGTGAAGGGTGCCCACATTATCAGATATGCAAGGGCACTGCATTCTTTTATGTTTTCAGTAAACCAAGATTGAGAACTACAAGTAACAACAATTTCTTCATTACCCAATTTTGTATTATTAGATATTTCTGATAAGCTATCTAAAAACATTTTTTCTAATTATTCTAAACTTATCACATTAGCAGGTAAAAAAGAAAAAATATCTAATACTTTATATTTACCCATGTAAGCCACCTATCCCTCAGCTCCGCAAGCATTATTTAATGCTACAGTTTTTAAATACTGACATCTATTGATTTCTTCACAAAACCGCTTCCGCTATTTGCAAGTGTACTTTCAACAGACTCTCTTGTAATGCCATCCAATACCCCAAACGGAACTGGCTTTCCAATCTCCCACTTTGGATCAGCTTTTCTTGCGGCATCCAAGAACGCCTGCCGATATGCACGCTCATACTGCTGCATAGTATATCCTGCCGCCAATCGGTCATTTTTCTGTACCTTGTGATACATATTCGTATACACGTCTGAACGTTTTGTCGTGTCTCCATTCAGTACGCCGTTTTCACGCAGAAATTCTTTCTTTGTTTGTTCAAACATCTCATCCTTGCTACTCTCAGGAATGGTAATGATACGTTTCCGGCTACCTTCATTTTCTTCTGTCACCAGAAGTCCCGCCAGTCCTGTCGTCGGGTCAATATAATCTCCGTCCTTGTCGTAACTTTTCATCAGATTTTTAATACCTTGAATGTTTCCATACATTGCCCCATTTGCATTTGACATCATCTGTTTTATTGCCGCCTTATATTGCTTGCTGTTCGTATCAATGCCCGCCGCCCTTAACTGTGCCTGTACAGAACTGCTGTTTAACTGCGACAACTGAAAGCTACCTATAGCACTTGCACCTTTTGTGCTTTTTGTTCCAAACATACTGTGAAATAAAAAACTGTAATCTGTTATTTTCGACATAACCTCATCCTCCTTGAAAAATTTAATATGAAATCCGTTTCACTCTGTTTCTCCTATATCTTATTTCTTCCATAAGTTTCAGGTTAACATCCACAACATTTACTTTACCGTCATTGTTTGCGTTAAATCTATGCCCACACCAATCTTATTTCAATATACCAACTATATATGTCCTTCCCGCCTTGATGAGATTTTCGGCAAACCGCTCTGGTACTTTCTCTGGCTCATACACTTTACCATCACCAATACCTAAACGTTGTTTCGTTTTTTAAATATCATTTATCGCATTGATTTGCTTGATGTTCCATTCTTGATATTTTTTTCCAAATCTACTTTCAACAAACTCATCAAATTCTTCTTGCAGAATAGCTAACTCATCTTCCATTGTTAATCTTCTATAACCATCTTCACCAGAGCTATGCCTTGGCATCAAAGCTACTCTGCATATTATCCACATTTACCGTCTCTTCACTTGCCAGCGGAATCCCTCTCTTTGCATTCCCCCATGCTTCATTGTAGATCATGCACATTTCCGTCTGTCTGGATGCCTCCGCATTGGTGGTATACATCGTCCACCCATTATTGGAATAAGTCGCGACCATCTCCCCATTCTTATCGTAAAACTCTATGTAATCGCTGTTGCCTGACGGCAATTTCTGATATTTCACTTTCCCTTCAAGCAGCGTTGCCACAAAATCTATCGGCTTTAGCACATTCTGTCTGTTTCTTGAAACAGCTTTTAGCCCGGAAGTGATGATTCCTTTTCTGTCTGGGGATACTTCTGATGTGTAGCTTTTCATCAAACTGTTAAATCCTTCGGATTTGTTTTGGAACTGCCCTTTTGAAAAATCCTCATAAGCCTGTTCCCTGATCTGCTTCCGATATTCTTCATCACTGATGCCGCTTTTCTTTTTGGAGAAAACATATTTGTCATTGAAGTCCGGCAGATGGATACCACCTATACTTCCTGTTCCTGAAAAATATCTGTTCTGCAATGAACTGTTGGATAAATTAACCCGCATTATTCCACCCTCTCCTGTAAATTACCTAATCTGTTCAGCACTTCATACATCCGGCCATTGCCAAATATATAATTTTGCAAAACAAGCGGCTTCCCCACCTGCCTGCTTTCCCGGTACAGCTTCATATAAGCATCCTTCGCTTGATAAAAGCTGTCTTCCAATTCTTCCATCTCTTTTGTTGGCATTTCAAAAATTTTCCCCTGAATGACCTGCCCCTGGGCTGTTATTCTGGCACAGGATTTCTGCCATGCCACTTCCTGCTCAAATTGTATATCCAGCCACTCTATCTCATCTTCTTTTGTCAGCGGCGTCCCATCTACCTTATAATACTGTTCATTTTCATAGCGCTGTTCAATTTCAGAATACAGCCTTGCATAACTCAGCCCACAAGCATTCACAACATCCGAATAGCCATACTGCCCTTTTTCTTCCCTGATTTCCTTTAATATTCCAGCTCTCATATCGCTGAGTGATGCCGCCGACTGCACCACTGTATGCTTAATTTTATCCATTAAGATTTCCCTGTTTTTCGATAATTGGGAAACCTCTAAAGTATCCTTATGAAACACTTTCTGGTCTTCATTTTGGCTTTCCTGTTTTCCCAAATATTCCCTATCAAACTTGAAAAAATCCGGCAGATGAATAGGATGACTTAAAAATGTAATTGACATATCTCTTTCTCCTTACTTAAAATCACTATCCAAGCGAAAAAGCACTATCCGTAACCGCTTCCGTCATAGCATTTGCTTCATAAGCATTAGACGCTTTTGACAACAGCCTTTCATTGTTCCACGACCGTAATAATCGGCTTCTTTCCTGTTCCTGCTTTGCAATCTTTTCATTCAACATTTCCTGCTGCTGTTTTTTAACCTGCGCCCGTTTTTCCAGATATTCTTCCAAAAGCTCTTTTTGTCTATCTTTCTTGTTGCTTGTCTTTTTATAAAAACTGTTTTGTGAACGAGCATAAAATTCCGATTGATTATTAACACCAGACCATGAATCGCCCCTATAATCTTTAGCAGTAGCTCCTACAGTGAGCACCATAGAAGCTTCCAACGGTGCAAAGGACGAAGTTAAGTCACGTTTAAGTGCTGATAATATCTTTTCCCTGTACTCCGGATCATCTTTCATATTCTTAAATGCTTCCTCTGATATGTTGATAGCCACATTGGTTATAGTTCTATTTCTGGGTATCTTATCAATTTCAGCATAAAATTCCTTTTTGAAAATCGCCATTTCTTCCGCTTCTGATAATTCCCTTGTATTGCCCGTTTCTCCCGTGCTGTTTACGCTCTTTGTACTTTTCGTTGTTGCAACATTGTTCTGATAATAACTCTGTCCTACTCCACTAATAGCCATTTTTAATCCTCCTTTGTCATCAATTTTTTATATTGCCGCCCCTGCCCCCTTGCAATAAGTCCGGGCAGTCCGCAAAAGCAAAGGTTTATGCACCTTGCGGAATATGAACAATTTCTCCTTATGCCTTTATATCAAAACTTGCCCCTGTCGGCGCAGATGTACCAGAAACCGTAGCTAAGAGGTTCTGCGTAACACTTTTTACATCAGTGCCAGTAGCTGATATTGTAAACGTTTCATCTTCTGTCAGCTTCTCAAACTGCGCCTTTTTCTCTGCCCGTCTCTTAGCTGCCTTTTCTTCTGAGATTTTTCTTTCCTCACGCTTTTTCTGTAATCTTTCTTTTTGTTTCTTTTCCGCATTCAATATAGTTGAATTTTGTTTTGAACCACTGGTTCTTGTCATACCTCCGCAAGTAACAGAAGCATTCCCATCGGCATCTATTACAGTTGTAACACCATGTATCACTGCATTATCAGCTTTGGCTTGTGCAAACATTCTATTCTGTCCCGGTACTGCACCAGTTAAATTAAACTCTACTTTCTTGGCAAATTCCGGATCATTTGCCATTTTCTTTAGACATTCGCTAGAAAGATTTATTACCACTTTATTTTCATTTCCACTCATAAGACTGCTACCCGTATTAAAAGTAATCTCCGGGAACTTTTTACACAGTTTCTCATAATATTCCTGCACTTTGTCCTTGCTGTTTGTGCTTTTCATTGTTGTCACATTGTTCTGATAATATTTCTCACCTATTCCACTAATGCTCATCTTTGAATCCTCCCTTGAATTTGATATATTGTGAAATCCATTTCCGGCTGTTATCTGTTTCTGCAATTCCTCTGTCAGTTGGAATTGCTATGTGCAATATTGCACGATATACCCCCTTATGGTTAGTCCACGCTTAATGCCCGCATTTAGCCAAGCAGTGAATTGCTACCCGTCGATGTCTCTGTCATTACATTTGATTCATATGCATTGGTTGCCGCTGCCATCTGCCTCTTACTGCTCCACACCTTTGTCAGCCTGCTCCTCTCCAATTCCTGCTTTGCAATCTTTTCTTCCAACGCCTCCTGCTGAAATTCCTTCATCTGCGCCCGCTTTTCCAAATATTCTTCCAGCAGTTCCTTCTGCCTTGCCTTTTTCTGCCGTCCGGCATCAGTTCCCTTTGCGGAGGAACTCCTGGAATAACCGTCATTCTCCTTCATGCCCTGCGTATAGCCGTAACATTTCTCATATGTGTCATCTATATGCATATATGATATTTGTGGAATATAGTTTCCAAAATTAACTGCCTTATTCTTCGCTAAAGCGTCTAATATTTTCTTCTCATATTCCGGATCAGTCTGCATTCTTTTATAAGCGGCATCCGTAATATCTATAATATCATTTCTATTCCGCTGCGATGGATGTGTATATAATGAATTCATCTTTTCATTAAAATACTCCTTGTATTCCTCCAAGGTCATATCTTCCGAGGAAACCTGACTTTTGTCTGTGACCTTTTCCGCAAATCCCGCTTGTTTTTCCTCCTTCCTCAAACCCATGTAACTCTTTGCTGTTTCATAATAACTGCCATAAACTGAACCTACATCCATTACTACATTCTCCTTCCTTTTTCATATTTTTTTATTTTATTTCCTTCTGCTGCAGCATTACTGTGACTTTAAACACATCGTTTTTTATTTTGATATCCATATCTCCAAGATAATGGTCTGCCACATTCTTTACATTTTTTAACCCTATTCCATGCTCCATCAAAATATCCGGCAGATCGCTCTGTTTCGTTGTCATCGGGACGATACCTCCATCTTCCCATATCACTTTCCCATCAAAGCTGTTTTCCACTTCAATCAGTAGGAAATGATTCTTTTTCTTTAAAGTCAGATTGATATATCGCTGTTCCTGCTCCAGTTTCTCGCAGGCTTCTATGGCATTGTCTAAAAGGTTATTCAGAATGATACCTATATCAAATGCAGAAATTGTGTCTGTTTCCCCCAAGTTAAATTTTACTTGAAACGAAATACCTGCATTTTCCGCTTTCTGGTATTTATCATTGATAATCACATCTGTGACCGCATTTCCTGTATTGAATTTATAGTCCATAGTCTGTATGGTTTCATCCAGTTTTTCGATATAATTCTCTACTTCATCATATTTCTCACTTGCCACCAGCCCTTTTATATTCGTCATATGGTTTTTCATCTCATGCCTTACTCTGCGAATGCTCCCGTAGAAGTTCTCTGCTTCTTCCAGTCTCTGCTTCATGGCTTTGACCTGTTGTTCTTCCACAAAATGTTTCTGCCGTTCTTTTTGAAGCTTCCTGTAATTCTGGTAGATGTATATTGCCGAAATTTCCCCCACATAGATAAGAACCGCAATTATCGGTAATTTCCACAACATTTCCTGCTTGTCATCATACAACAGAAAAACTCCACCCTCGATTTGCACTACGGAAAGGTCTACGCTTATTCCTACAATCATACTCCCTACAATATTCAGTACTGAAAGGAATATCGTTTCCTGCCATCTCAGCATAAACGGTTTCTTTACGATTTTTATCACGACACCTGTCATAATCAGTAATACCAACGTGTACGATAAAAGCAGGATGCCCATACCTATCGCCATACCCAGATAAACCCGAAATATATATTCCTCACTCAGAACATCCAACCCTCTAAATATGCTCTCCACTGTACATTGATAAATACTGTCTGCAATCAAATAACTTAACGCATGAAAATTGTAAAACAGCAGCAGTATGAATACCGCCTTTTCCAAATGTTTTTGGTATTTGCAAAAACAATATCCCAACACAATGACAGCGGACATTGTATATCGTATTACCCCCGGCTTTTCCAGCCATAGCCCCATGCAGATATTCATCACTGCCAATATTCCTGCAACAATCCATATCCCTTTCTCCCACCGAAAAAATACATTCCACAATACCAGAAAAAGAACGATTTGCAGAATAATAGGATAGATTTCAAAAAGCTTGCGAATGATTTCATATGTAACCTGACTCAATTATCTTTCCTCCGAAATGTATTCCAAATAACGCTTTACAAAGTCCTGATATTTATACTTGGATATCAGCAGACTGTCCCCGTTTCTCATTTTCACCTCTGTCCGGTCATATCGTTCCACATATTTTATGTTAACCAGATACCCTTTGTGTATACGGAAAAAATCCGGCTTAAGCTCGCTTTCCAGTGAGCTGATCTTGTCATAATATTCAATTTTTTCATGCCGCAAATACAAGGTCACTTTCCGATTACTGCTTTCAATATAGTAAATATCATCTGCTGAAACACTTCTTGTTCTATTTTCATTCCGAACTAATACTTCTTTGGGTTTTTCCTTTTTCTTTGCCATCAGATATTGATACTCCCGTATGGTCTGTGCAAAAACCTGCTCAAAATTGCTTTCCTGAATCGGTTTTACAATATACTGAAAAGCATTAACAGAAAAAGCCTCCTGCATATATTCCGGATATCCCGTTACAAATATCAGAAGCGGCAGGCTTCCCCACACTGCTTCTTTCTTGCTTTCCATCTGGCTCCTGAGCTGCTTTGCCACAGTCATTCCATCCTCATCTCCCATAGAGATATCCAGAAAAAGTATGTCTATTTCTTCTGCATTTGTCTCATCCTGAAACTCCAATAATTCCTTGCCCGATGAAAACTCTGTTATCTTACAAAAAGGTTCCTGCTTCTGTATCAGCTTGCGTATGTAAATGCGTATATTTTCCTCATCATCGCAAATTGCTATGTTCAACTATTCCACCTCATTTTCATGGCTCATTATCAAATATGGATAACATCATCTATTGTTCATTTATATTATCGGCAGATTTCTTTCTTTTAATTCGGAAATGTTGTGACTGGACTTCTGAATGTTGCGACTGGACTCTAATCTTCCCGACAATTATCATCTGAATTGATTTTCTCCATCCGTAACCTTGCCTGTTCCCTTTGTTCGTCACTTAACCTTCTCGGCTTACGATAACCACATAACAGGAAAAAGCAGATAGATTGCTACCTGCTCTTTCCATAAACCTTTATAAACTTGCTTCCTGACTCTTGGTCTTTGATTTTTCCGGTTCTTTCTTCTGCTGTTCCGATTTCACTTTCATCTGTGACAGCTTTTCCTTGACGGACACCCTGCTTTTTTCCTTATCCTTTCCGGTATCCAGTCCGGCACAGATCTTATCCAGCTTCGCTACTGCACCGTCAATCCGCTCCACCTGTTTCTTTAAGGCTGAGATATGCTTCTTTACAGGCATATTCAGTACCCTTGTAAGGGCAACGCCCTCTTTTTCGTCCGACACTTCCTTTGTACCTTTTCCGGTTAAGAGCCTTCCCACGTTGGCAACGCTGTTCCCGATCTGCTTGAACTCATCCCCAATGCTGTCGATCTAGTTGGCAGTCTTTTCATAACTGGTAAGCACATCCACCATCTTCTCCCGGCATCCGGAAAGCACCGACTGCACACCAGAAATTCCTTTCTGAAGAACCTTATTCATTTCCTCCCTTCCCTTTTCCTTAAAGGCGGTTACTGCCTGTGCTGCGATGTCAATCAAATGGTCTTTCAGTTCCGATAAACGTTCTGCAAGACTGCTTACCTTCTCCTGAAGGTATGACACCTTATCCAATAGCTGACTTTCCGTTGCTTTCGGCTGCCTCTCCTGCATCTTTTCAAGCTGCTTTCGTACTTCTTGCAGTTCGTCCACCATAGCGGAAAGCTGCAACTGCATCCCGGCGATATACTGCAAGACCTCCATAAAGTCCTGTGAATGCTCTTTCATGCCCTGCTGTTCCAAAAGCTCCATGAACTGTTTCATAACGTCCATTTCCCCTGTGTTCTGTTCTTTCTTTGGTTCGTTTGCTTCCATAGCCCCCTCCTATAAACTTTCTTCTTTTCCTTTGCTCTTTGTGACTTCCGGTTTCTCCGGCATCTTCTGATCGGATATTTTCTGCTTCATCTCGGCAAGTTTCTCCTTGACGGATACCCGCCCTTTAGAACCGTCTGCTAACATCCGCTCCTTGTCATGCTCTGCGATACGCTCCGACATCAGGAAACTTGCAACAGGCTTTAACGGTTCATCAGCCACCGCCTGTATATCTTCCGCCCTGTCCGGCTCGCCTTCCTGCGCCTGTGTGCTATGCTCTCCGGTTTCGTCCTCCGGCTCATCATCGCCCATATCCAACGCATTATCGCCCTTTTCGTCCATGTTAAGAAGCGCATTTAACTCTGCAAGGCGCTCTAGCTTCTCCGACAGTTCTTGCTCCTGTGCAAAAGATTTTGTGACTTCCACCTTTGCGGTTTCAAGCTGATGTTCCACGTTGGAAAGCTTCTGCTCCACATCTGCCATTTTCCCGGTCATTCCCTCTAACGCATTGGAAAGTCTTTGCAGATTTCCAAGCGGATCGGCTCCGATTTCCACCTCATGGCTCAGGCTTCCTTTTAAGCTGATCGTAAACTTGGAGAAGAACGAGTCAAAGGACACGCTCATCTTAAATCCCTGAAATTCCCCGATTGTGACCGCCATGTTTGGCTGTTTGGCGCTGCGGCACATATCAATTAAAGCCGCACCCGCTTCCTTTTTGTCCGTATGGGTACGGTTGCCTATCTTCATGGAAAAAGCGTCCTTTCCACGCTCGGCTTTTTCCACGGCGTTCCATAGGGTCTGGCGGTCTGCGTATTCGGGCGGTGCATGGGACGGCAGAAGAATGTCAGAGCAGATCACGCCGCCCTTTCTGGTGTAGTCGCTGTGTTCGCCGTAATACTCGCTATACAGCTTTTCGCCGGAACGATAGGCGGCAGAAGCGATAGCGGACTGTCCTGCGCTTCGCTTAGTCTGTGTGACACTCAGATGAAATAGCGCCATTGGCTTTCAACTCCTTTTCTCTGTTTGCTTGCTTGATGTGGGTAATCGCCATGTGACGGACGGCTCGCTGGACTTCGGACAGAGAAAAGATGTACTCCATCAGCTCTGTCATTTCGGTGCGTGTGAGATCTTTGACCTCCGGGGCAAGGCTCTCAATCGTGCCGCCCAGATTGCAAAGACGATGGGTGCGTTTCTGCCTTTCGCCTTTCTCCAGATATTTCTTTCTGTTCTCAAGACGCTCCAGCTTGTGCTGTTCCTGTGCAAGCTGCGTCTCAGCTCGTTCTTTTTCAGCTCGGAGTTGTTCAAGGGTTTTCGCTTTTTTCATTCTGTTTGACCTCCTTTTTTTGAAAATGGGGATAAAAAAAGACCGTCAACTTTTCGCATTGTGCGACCAGTCAACGGTCTGATTTTCAGTATTAAATTGTATCACTTATGATAGAAATTTAGTTAATACCTGTTCATTTTTTACTCATATAATGCTGGCAATTCATCTTCCGATGCAGTTGTTACTTCGTAGTCGTAACTCCCCCAGAATGCTCCTATATCGGCTGAAGTGAAGAAATCTTGTTCCATGCCTGTTGTGATGACTCTTCCAGCTTTTACAGCGACCTCCGAATAGATAACCTCATAAGATGTACCATCAGAAAGATTAAATCGGAAACTGGTCACTGAGCCACCAGCAGTAGGTTCAGTTGTTTTATCTTTCAGAGAAACACTTTCAAAAGTCTGATAAATTTCTTCAATATCTTCTGATTTGGTAATCACTTTTTTCTCCGCATCCGCAGGAATAGTGAAGCAGAACATTTCCACATTTTCGATACTGGACAATTCAAAAGGAAAGTCGATACTTCCTTCTTCATTGCAAGCAGTTAGTGTGAAACAGAGCATAACTGTCATAACCAGAATAAACATTTTTTTCATGTAAATCACCCTTTCTTGTTCACCATTTGACTGATAAATATTGATGCAATTTATAAACCTTGCTGGCGGCGAACGGTTTGCCAAAACCGTTTGCGGACGGCAAGTCCACAAGGGATAGACGCACAAGCGTCGCAAGGGGGTGTAGCCACCTTGACGGAACGAAGTGACGAAACATGCTCGGTCGAGCAGTTTTCTTCTGCTGACCGGGAATGAAGCTCCGCAGGACGCACTACTCTCGACAGAGAGTATAGAAGTGCGCCCTTTAGTTCCTAAAGGGATTTTATCAGTTCGTCAGTCGAGTAGACTAAGACATCTCAATCTTAGCCCCTCACAGATCCGTACGTGCGGCTTTCCCGCATACGGCTCC
>OATT01000611.1_pt1 | contig 31432 bp, 31 predicted proteins | sample 1476071 | NCBI WGS metagenome assembly OATT01 (sample SAMEA2579989, study PRJEB22360) | human gut metagenome | biome: human gut; feature: human-associated habitat; material: faeces | place: Denmark | collected 2008/2010 | reverse complement strand
AATGCTTTGATATGACAATCATGTACTTCATTGTCGATATAAAAGCAATCGTCAGTCTGTGAGTAGGAAAGTTTGGTAACTTTCGGTTCATAGGTCTTTATATCAATTCCGTAATAGTAAATCGTGGCGGTTGTTAATACCATGTGAATACTTTCAAAATCTCTTGTAAAAATAGTATGCCTGTCCGAATAGAAGAAATCAGACGGACATTCATAGAATTGGGAACTATCCTCTTTCAAAAATAATGGCAGTATGTGCATTGCATTTCCACCTCGATTGACAAGGACATAAAAGCGTGGAATGAGGGCGGCATACTGGGTCATCATGGCAATATATATATCGTCTAAATTATCAAGAAGATATTCGGAACAGGAGTTGTTGTAAAAGACATATTGCAGGGCATTGTTATTTGGGCTTGTATGTTCCATAGGCACATTTTGTCCGTAAAGCCACCGTAAGTCTACATCTAAGGAGTCAGCAATCAGTTCCATTTTATCGGCTTTCGGATTGTACTGTCCCGAAAGATAGGAACTGAACGCTCCTTTGCTGATACCAGTATCTTTGACTATATCTACCTGTTTTTTATTTTTTGCTTTCATGGCAAATTTAATCCGTTCTGCGATTGTATTCATCTGAAAACCCTCTCTTTCCATATCCTGTTATAACTTTTCATATCTTATCGTCTAAGGACACTATACCACAAGTTCAGAAAAAAGAAAACAAAAAGTTTATAAAAAACTAAACTTTATATTGCAAAACGAATATGTCTGTGCTAATATATAATTAAGTTCAGAAATAACTGAACTAAAACGACGTCGTAATAGGAAAATGAAAATATGAGAAACTGCCCTATCGGTTCAACGGGGAGAAAGGAACGTGTATGCAGATTACATTGACAAAAGAACAGGTAAAAGAAGCCTTTGGAGAACTTCGTTTCATGGGTGCGGATAACTGTTACCGCTATGATAAAGACAGTAAGAAGAAAACAGAGGAAGTGGAAGCCTTAAAACTTCATCTTGGAAGCATGAAGCTTGGGAACAGCGTGGATATTCGCTTGGAAGCAACGGAACTTCCGAAGATTGAGCCTTATGCGGTGGTGGAACTGGAAGAACCCGTATATGCCCCTTATGTGCAGAGAGGAAACTTTCCTGTATTAGTGGAGAAGATTACCTGTAAGGGTATCCGCCCTGTTCCAAACAAAAATATGTAGGCGGTCAAAATTCCTGCCCTCGTTCTGACGTACCAAACGGCAGGTTGAGGGCAGGGAAATGGCAACGCCATTACGAATAAGGAGGTTTGATAAATTTGGAAGAAAGAAGCGGAAGTTTTCTTCCAAAACTCCCCTACACTAACAGGGGAGTAATACGACAGAAAGAAGAATTAAGTGCCTTGATAGACTGGTGTCAGATAACCGTTAAGGAAGTTCCGTTAGAAGCGGTTATAGAAGATGTACTGAGAATACCTTTGGAACTTATGACCGTAACGGGTTATGAAAAGGGGATTGCAGGACATGAGGTTGTGGCAATCTTCGATAATATCAAGGTGCTAAAGCCGACAGGAAATGCACAGTATCAAGGCTTTCAGATTTTAATGAGTGGGAAAGGCTGTCGCAATTATGAAAATTTTTTGCAACTCAATGAGGAAACATGGTTTGATTTCTTGAACAGAGTTTGTCAGTATCATATCAATGTTCCTCGGATTGATTTGGCGATAGACGACAGAAAACCGTATTTGAGTATTCCCGATTTGATTGTACGGACAAAAGAGGGATTGCTTTCCACAAAACTAAGGGAGATAGATTTTCACGACTCGGGAGAACTGAAAGAAGAAGTGTTTCAGAGTAAAGGTGGAAGTCTTTATCTCGGCAGTTCAGCCAGTAATTTGAGATTGGTATTTTATGAAAAGGGATATGAACAGAATAAAAAATATGGAGTAGAATTAGACGAAAATTGGAATAGATATGAATTAAGATTTCGGCAGGAAATGGCAGTAAGTGTAGTACAGGAATTATTGAAATATAGAGATGTGGCAGGACTGGCAATGGAAATATTGAACAGCAAAATACGATTTTTAGAAAAGCCGACAGACAGCATGACAACACGAAAAAGGCTTTATCCAACCTATCAAGCGTGGGCGGAACTGATGAAAGACATAGGCAAGGTCAAACTTACCATGCAACCACAGAAGAAAAGTCTGCAAAAGGTGTGGGAGTGGTTGGAAAAGTATGTTGCCCCGTCTTTGAAACTGTTTGCAGAGGTTGGGAAGATAGAGCAGAGAGATTATATCGGTAATCTTGTAAAAAATGGAGAAATGAATATTACACAGAAGCAGTTGTATGATGATTACATAAAAGCAAGAAAATTAGACGAAAGGGGATAATCATATAGAAAAAGCACTATTAAATTTAAAGGAAGTAAGTGAGTATCTTGGACTTGGAGAAACAAAGACAAGAGAACTCTTGAAAAGTAGAAACTGTCCGTTTTCCATGAAGATTGGGTATCGGTGGTATGCGAACAGAAGATTATTAGACACATGGCTAGAGCAACAGACAAAAAGTTATTGAAGTTCTGATTGAAAAGGAGGCGAACTTATAGTAGTATATGGTTAAAATCACAGAAGTTCCCTTTTTATTTATCAAGACATTTGATTGATAGAAAGGGTAGAGATTATGGGTAAAGATTTAAAAGGAAAAGAATTAGGAACAGGTTTACGTCAAAGAAAGGACGGTAGATACGAAGCAAGAGCAAAGATAAACGGAATAGACATTAACTTGTATGATATTGACTTGAAGAAATTAAAAATATTGTTTGAAAAGGCAAAAGAAGAAGCAAGAAATAATATTGATATGAAACGTCAGAAAATAACGCTGAATGAATGGTTTGAGGAATGGTTTACAAATTATAAAATTCCTAACATCAAGGAAACAAGCGTGTTCCCTATGCGTAGCAAATACTATAATACATTTGGAAAAGCAATAGGGAATATGAAAGTGGCAGATATACGGAACTTAGATATTCAGCGGGTTATTAACGATATGAATAAGCAAGGGAGAGCGTCTTCTAGTATGCGAGATGCTTTAGGCAGAGTTCGGGAGTGTTTGGAGTCTGCAAAGAATAATCGTATTATAGACATCAATCCATGTTTTGAAATCAATGTACCCTGGGAAAATAAAACAGCAGAAAGACGGTTCTTATCAATGGCAGAGCAAACAAGATTTTTGCAGGAAGTAGAGCATAACTGGTATAAAGAAATGTTTTATATTATGTTTCTGACAGGTATGCGAATTGGGGAAGTTGGTGGTCTGAAATGGGAAGATATAGACTGGAATAAGAAATGTATTAACATTCAAAGGTCTTTATCCTGCCAATATGAAAACGGAGTAAAGACCATGCGACTAACAAAGCCTAAAACACACAATTCATACAGAAGTATTCCGTTTATGGCAGAAACAGAAGAAATTCTGTTATCTCAAAAAGAAAAACAGAATAGGCAGAAAAAAGCGTATGGAAATCGTTGGCGTTCAAGTGGAGAATTTGATAATTTGGTGTTTACTACTTCTTTAGGAAGTCCGGTTATTCGGAACGTAGCAGAAAAAGAAATTAAGAAAGTAGTAAAAGCAATTAATTTTCAAGAAGCAATAGAAGCGGTAAAGGAAAATAGAGAACCGATAGAGTTTAAAGACCTTTATCCTCATGCAATCAGACATACATTTTGTAGCAGGTGCTTTGAAAAAGGAATGGACGCTAAAGTAGTGCAAATGCTTATGGGACATCAGCATTACAGTACAACGATTGACATATATACTCATGTGACAGAAACAAAATTTGAAGAAGAAATAGCAAAGTTTGGTAGCGTGAGTGAAAAACAGAAAGTTCAGAAAAATAAAAACTCTACCCAGTGTGCATAAGAGAGTACCCAACATAGCTAAATAAGAGGAAATTGCTTTCAATGGGAATGAAAAGTTTTTACCCAAAGGGAAATTGGGTAAAACGGAAAAGCAAAATTAAGGAAAGCGTAGAAAACCTTATAAAATGGGCATTTGAGAAAACAGTAAATAAAAGTTGGCAAAACAGATGGGCAACTAAGCGAATTTTTCAATTAAATTAAGGTTAAAATTATAGAGGCTTCGAAAGCCTTATAAACACAAGCATTTTCCAGTGGTTATAAGGTTTTCGGGGTCTTTTTCTTGTGAAAGTCTGCTATGGCAACAACCTCATAATCAGGAAAGCTTGCTACGAAACTTTCTTCTCACTACCTACAACACCGGGAACCTCTGATTTGACGGACTTTTGCAAAAGAAAAATGCCGCAGTTTGCGACGTTTCCAATAGTTGCACAGACAAAAAACGGAGGATTTTATTCCACCGTTTCCTTGCTGTTGGCTTCCTGTATTCCCTTTGCAGTTGTCGTCATAATTGTTAAGTCCCGGCTGTTCTCAATGGACGCGATATAGCGCGGCGTAATATTCAGCCTGTCTGCTAACTGGTTGCGCGAGATACCCTTTGCCTTTCTTGCTTCTTTTATGGCTTGCCCGAAAGCCTTAAAATTATACTTCACTTTGTCCTGCTTCATATTTTTCACCCTACTACATTTTGCCGTTCACCTTTCTGCTTTGGATATGATTACACATAGCATAGCTTTAATAGTAATAGAGCATGATATGTATGGTTTTTATGAACTACCAACCGGAGGAATTGACAAAAATCTTTTTACAACGTATAATAACAATGATATATAACTTAGTTATCAAAAGGAGGACGTTATGCCACCAAAAGTTAAGATACCCAGAGAAGCTATTATTGAAAAAGCATTTGAGTTGACAAAAGTATATGGTTTTGAAAAAGTAACCGCACGTTTGCTTGCCAGTGAATTAAAATGCTCTACTCAACCAGTGTTTTATGCTTTTCATAATATGGAAGAACTAAAGGAAGAAGTTTACAAAAAAACGCAAAAACTATTTGAAGAAACTATGCTACAACAGCCTTTTGATACAGAAACTCCCTATTTTTTAAGCATGGGATTAAAGTATGTGGAGCTGGCTCAAAATGAAAAAAATCTGTTCCATCTTCTATGTATGTCAGATAGCGGAACAAGACTTGAAAGCCTTTATGATTTGGCTAAGCACGTTCCTATTCCGATTGAACCGGAAGTGTTTGTGAAAACATGGATATTTACGCATGGTATAGCAACGATTGTTTCTACGAACACAACGAACATTGCGCCCGAAGAAATAAGGCAGTTACTTATTGAAGCATGTACCAGTTTCAAATTATATCACAATGAAAACAAGGGAGGTTCGGCAAATGAAACATAAGAATATGAACTATAATAACCGCTATAAATATAAACTGAATATGCTTGAACTGGGGCTTACTATGATGAAACTCATCGGCGTATTATTTGTAACCAGTATTTTATTTTGGGCGGCAGGGTGGCATTGGCTTTCTTCAATAACTTTGTTTTTGGCAGGAGCCGTAATTGCTGTTTTGTTAATCTTGTTAGCCATTGAAGCACATCAGGACAAGGTGTTGAATGATATTGCTATGCGGGAAAATAATAAATTGGAGAAAAAATATGAAATCGATTAAAAATTATGTGTATACAGAACGTGCGCATTTTATGTGTCCTAATATGCACTTTGGGATTATGGCAAAAATAGAAAGCAATTATGATGAAGGGCAGCTAAAACAAAGCATAGACACTCTTCAAAAAGCGCACCCGTTTCTGCAAAGTTTAATTGCAGAGGAAACGGACACTGGCAGATTTTATTATCAAATACAAGATTATTTGAATATTCCTGTAATGGTAAAAGAAGAAGCCGCTTTGTGGCAACAAGATTATGAGGAAATATCTGTCCGTGGGTGGAATGTCATGAATGAATGTCTGCTAAAAGTAGTAGTTTATCCAAAGGAAAATGAATTTCAAATACTTTTTATCGCCCACCATCTTTTGTGTGATGGTAGAGGGCTTCTACAACTGGCAGAAGAATTTGCAGAGCATTATGCTAACGGAGTAATACCGCAATTTGCCCCGGAACGTTTAATTCAATGCCTAAACGATCTTCCCTCAAACAGCGATTTACCTCTTATCAGTAAATTGATAATAGGCGACGCAAACAGAAGATGGAAAAAAGAGGGGCAGCAAGTTATGTATGAGGAATATAGCACATTTGAAAGAGCCTATATTCAAAAACACAAAATGAAACGGGAAATTTTCACCATTTGTAATCAGGAGTTAGAAGAAATATTGACTTTATGCAAACAACATAGTGTTACTGTAAACGACTGGCTGATTGCAAAGATGATGTTGGAAGAGAATACAAATAAGGTGGTTATCGCAGCCGATATTCGTAATCAGGCAAAATGTTACAGACAGGGAGCAATGGGGAATTATTCGACTGCTTTTGGTGTTTCCGTGAAAAAGAACGGGGAAAATGTTATTATCCTTGCAAAGCGCGTAGCGTCACAAGTCATAAACATATGTCAACACCCACGGAAAGAAATGCTTGTGCTTGCCTGTTATATACATATGCAGCCGGAGCTGATTGACGCTGTTACAATATCTACATTGGGAGATTTCGGAAGTAAAGCAGGAACATTTATAGGAAGAAATATGTTTGGATATGGTTCTCAAAATGGTTATAGCATTACCAACTTAGGGAAAATCGAAAGTAATATAATTGCAGAAGCTGTTTTTATACCACCCGCTTCACCTGCCAACAAAAAAACTTGGGGTGTTCTAACGGTGAATAGCCATATGAAAATATGCGTGTCAAATTTAATTGCAGAAAGGTAATATTCTAAAGCAGGAAATAAAATGGGTACGTTGTCCTGTTTGTGGCAATAAAACAAGGTTACAGATACGGGAAGATACAGAACTAAAAAACTTTCCTCTTTATTGCCCGAAGTGCAGACAAGAAAGTTTGATTGACGTAAAGGATTTACAGGTAACAGTGATTAAGCGTGAAGTTGATTAGCAAAGCGACAAATTAGAATGGTTAAATCCCTTGAAAATGTTGAATTTACAGCGTTTCAAGGGTTTTTTGCGGTTTTAGTGAGCGTATAATACATTTTCGGTAAAATAGAGTTTATAAGATCTTCTATAATACAATAAAATTATAGAAAAGCTCCTTAATTATAGTCGGACAAAAGAAACCGGTACATGAATTGCAAATGATGGAAAGAAACCGGAACATAATTCTTTAATTTTGGGAAAAATATGATATTCAGACGGATAAAGGCATTCAAGATGCACTTGAATAGGTAATAGAAAAAGGACAGCAAAAGATCCGAATTCTATGCAGTGCTGAAAATTACGCCTTATCAAAAGCTAAACCCCGGAGAACCATATTCCTCCTAAGCGATAAACACGGCTGAAAGTGTTATATTTAGCAATCTTAGGGACCGGGAAAAAGGATTACAACAATCCAGAACCGGGTCCAGGCGCAAAAGGGCTTGTATTATATGTCCCTTAGCAGTCTGCGGATATCTTCCCTTGCTTCTCGAAACTGTACATCTTCCGGCGAAATCTGCAGAATAAACTGAATTTTCCCCAGCAGATGCCGCAGATAACGGACCGTATCCGACTCCCCCTCGGTCATCCATTCTTTCTTGTTACAACGCCGTAAATGCTCCATTACCCCGTATTTTTTACAGTAATATACCTCTGCCCGTACCTCTCTTTTATACGCACGCCCAACATCTGCCTTCTCGTTCACAACGATTCCCGTCACGGTTTGTCTGGTATGTTTTCCAAGCAGCTTAGTTTTCTTTTCATTCAGCACAAATCCCATGGTTAAAAGGTAGTTTTTGACCTTATTTTTCAGTTCGACTTCATCGAATACACCGGAAAATGTCATATCGTCACTGTAACGTGTATAATGAATCCCCCTTTCCTCGCACCATGCTCCCATATAGTTGTCAAACGACTTCATGACCAGATTGGAAACTGTCGGAGAAGTAGGTGCGCCCTGCGGAAGATAATCTTCATAACAGCAAAGTTCTGCCAGTATCCGTCTTACTGCAGGCGGAAAGTAGATGGCCGGAAAGGCTGATTGGTAAACCAGAGGAAATGTTATGTTTTCAAAGAAGTTTTCTATATCCAATTTCATGACCTGTTCCTGTCCTACATGGGAAAGTGCATTGTCCAGCACTGTGGTTTTCTTTTTGTAGGCAGTGGCATAGACGGAAACGGAAAGTCCGTCCAGAACATGATGAAGCAGATTTTTCTGTATGGTATTCAGTAACGCGTCCGGTACCAGCAGACGGCGCACACTGCCGTTTCGCTTTGGGATCTGGGCAGTATGGTAGTGTTTCTTTATATGATTACTGACAGCATAGAGACATGCAAGTTCTTTTTCCTCTCGTACAGGTGCTCCCTGTAGAAGCCGGAAGGACAGCAGCATGTCTTTGATCTGTTCTTTTGTACAATATTTCCATAAATCATTGTCATAGTTTGATAAAGTAGTTGTCATATGATTCTTTTTCACCTCGTATACAGGGACAATACAAGAAGGTGATTCTGTAAGATGCGCAGACGTACACAGGCGTAAGCCGCCTGCACACGGCAGTGTGCTGAAGTACCTCGGAGCATCTGGAAGTCTTTTGGTCTCTTTTTCTATACCGGACGGCGACTCGCCATCCGGCTGGATATGCTGTCCTATTTCAGACAGATCCAGATATGCTATTGTCCCTGTACCACTATCATATCATCTGTGTAGTAAACTTACAATTTATTTTTACTGAAAGGGAACTTTCATGGAAGTGTGATTCTGTTACGGAGAACCCGCAATGTTTAAGCGGGTTCTCTATTGCAGTTAAATTCCAAGAATTCCGTCCATAAATGCGATAATTCCCTCCTCGACATCATTCTTGATCTCACTGTAGTTATGTATTTCATGACGATATCCGGAATATACGCGGGTTTTCACGTCATGTCCGGTATCACAAAGCCAGTTCGAGACCTCATAGATACCTTTTCCGTATTCGCCAACAGGGTCCTGGTCACCGCCGATATTATAAAACGGCAGGTCCTTTGGAACTCTCTCGGCCCACTGTGTTCCTTCAATTGCCAGCATCATCTGGGTAAAGTCATAGAGTGACCGGTTGCTGGTTGGTTTGGTAAAGGCATCAAAAGGATCTTCCGCGTGGTCACGCTGTACATAAGGGTCTGAACAGATCCATTCATTTCCGATGGTAACATCATCACACCGTTCGCACATCCATCCCATCAAGGCACCTGTAAATTCCGGATTGGAATCCATTCCCAGTCCGTCGTCAATGGCTTTTTTGAGAAGCTCTGCGGCTTTATCCGCTCCCCGGAAGACTCCCGTTGTACCGCAGATCGTGACACCTGCCAGGTCTTCTCCATATTTTGCCGCATAATCTCTGGCTATAAAGGATCCCATGCTGTGACCGAAAATAAAATACGGCAGATTCGGATATTTTTCACAGACCAGTTTTTTCAGGCTGTGTTCATCCTCCATCATGGTGTGGAATCCCGCATCGCCCCAATCACCCCATACACCGCTGACCATGGCTGTTTTTCCGTGCCCCACATGGCCCCCAGCCGCTACAATATAACCGGCGTCCATGAATTTTACGATCATATGCAGATACCTTCTGGAATGCTCACCGAATCCGTGGATAATCTGTACGATTCCTTTCGGCCTGGCAGCCGGAACGTATATCCATCCCTGCACCTGGTCACGTTTGTTGTAAGACAGAAAATTTACTTCATGCAGCATAAAAACACCTCCATTGTGATAAAATTTGTAACTACTTTTATTGTAAGGGGCAGAGAGGAGCGTGTCAAACGGAAATGAAATTATATGAGAATATTGCAGCCTGAACAGCCAGGGAGAGTATGATTTTGAACAGAGCTCCATTTTTTAGAGCCTCGTGAAACCTGGAATACTGGTTATTATAATTACTCCAGTATGAAATGATTGAAATAGTAATAACGGAATTTTTATTATGACAGACATATGTCACATTTAAAATGTTATAATATTTATAATCTAAATCTTAATATAGATTCAAAGTTTCAAAAGAATAACCGTTCGCATCTATAGTCATAAGTTTGGGTGGAATTATATCTGATATACTAAAGTATTTTAGTAATTATTTCTTGTTTCAAAATCATGAAAAGTTCGAGGTGGTTCTATTCCAATATAGACTTTGGAGCGGTAAGAAAATTAACGTAAGGAGAGGCTATTTATGTTTGATATCGAAAAGGATTACAATTTAAAGATTGATGAATTACGAAAGCTGCTGAAATCGTCCAGGCGTTTTGACCAGGCAATTGAATTAGCATTGGAAATTCATGCAGTGACGCACACAGGTAAGGTTTCATTAAGTGACAGTCCTACATTTTGTGATGATTTATTGGAGGGATTGGAGAATGAGGATTACAGCATAATGCCGACTGAGAAAGACGAAACAATAGCCTGGCATTTATGGCATATAGCGAGAATAGAAGATTTGGTGGGAAATCTTCTTATAGCAGAACAGCCCCAAATTTTCAATGAAGAATGGATGGAAAAAATGAGTGTGTCCGTAAGAGATACCGGTAACGTAATGACGGACATGCAGATTATTGATTTTAGTGAGCAGGTAAATAAACAGGAGCTGATAAATTACAGAAACGCGGTAGGCTGTCAGACCCGCAAAATATTAAAATCCTTGTCACCACTTGATTTGAAACGGAAACCCGGAGAAGAATATTTAGCGCGGCTGGTCAGCGAAGGTGGTTTGCTGGAAGTAAAAGGGTCCATTTGGCTTAAAAATTTTTGGGGCCGGCACACTTTTGCAGGGCTTATTTTGCTGCCGATAACTCGTCATCATATGATGCATCTGTCCGATAGTGTGGTCATTAAAGAGTTTTTGTTAAATAATCGGTAAAATAGGTTAGATGAACGGAGCTGCCTATGGGAGATAGTCAAGGCTTCCATGGGCGGGCTTTTTCTGCCCATCCTTTTTCCTTCCAGTATTTTACATCCGCTTCATTCCATCCTCTCCGCTGTAACAATCGCATAATATTAAAAAATGCTCTGGTTTTTATGGAAGGAGATACGTGCCCTATATTCTCATTAATTTTATCAGCTATTACAGTGATTTTTTTATCTATACGTTTTTTTAGATCAGGATTCACGGCATCCCATGAAACTGCGGCAACGCCTACGCCATATTTATAAGTTCTGGCAACACCCCAGAAGAATGTGCTGTCAGCCATATCTTTATTTGTACTTTTCATGCCTCCGCCAGCGGCTGTGGATATGCAGACAGCCTGTTTGCGGAACATTTTTTCTTCCGGTCGATGCACCATCCACCGGTATCCATAATGGTCTAAAAAAGCTTTCATTGCTCCTGTTGTATGATAAACGTATACAGGACTTGCCAGAATGATTACGTCGGCACGGTCGATAGCTTCTGTGATAGGCTTTAAGTCCTTAAAGTGAGGACATAGTGTTTCTGATTTTTCAAAACAATTTGTACATCCGATACAAAAAGAATGAAAATCCTTTGGCAGAAAAAATTCTGTGACTTCGCCATTTAATTTTTCTGTTAGCATTTTAGCGATATGATAGGTTGAACCTTTATGGCTTTGACCATGTATAACAGCTATTTTCATTTTCTGTTTCCTTTCCTGTTTTCAGGTAAATTATAGCATAATAATGGTTTGAGAGGTACTTTTTATTTTATGTTTTGGGAAAGATACTTAGTATTATAAAGAGATTGTTTTTGCAGCCGGGTATAGGGACGATTAAGGGAGGGCTTTTGGTATATCTAAGCCAATGGAGGGCAGCGCTACAGATTATGGTGATTTATTTTATTTTTATGATTGAAGTGGCTAATATATTATGACTTGATGAAATGAAAAGAGGTTTTTATTTGGAAAAATATAGGATATAATGTAATAAAATAAATCATAGTCAGGTCAGGGAGGATATATGTTCGAGTTCATAAAAATATTAACATTGCGTGCAACATATGAATGTCAGGAAGAAGGAAGGCTGCCTTCATATTTGGGATCTACAATAAGAGGAATTTTAGGCCATTGCATCCGGGATTTTTGCTGTGATTTTCCTGATAAAAGATGTTTTCAGTGTGAGAAAAAGGATAATTGTCTCTATGTGCAATGTTTTAGCAATACGGGTGGAGAAGCAGGTGCAGTGAATCCATATGTGTTATATGTACATGGAGAAGGCAGAGAAAGATGGAAGAAAGGAGATTTATGTGTATTTGACCTTACTCTGCTTGGCAGTGGAACAGAAAGAGCAGGCATATATTTGGATGCACTGCAGGCAGCAGAGAAAAGGGGATGGGGGGCGGCAAGGCTGTCCTTTCGTTTGATGCAGGTTATCGACTCAGATTCGGGCAATGTGATCTATGCAGGGGGAAAATGCTGGTTTCGCAATCTTTCTCCAAAGCCGCTTCAGACGACAGGACGAAATGCCTCTTATGCAAGCCTTTTTTTTGATACACCGCTTAGAATCGTATCAGGGGATAAACTATTTGATAAACTTCCCTTTGATACGTTTATACAGTTTCTTATCCGCAGAATATCGCTGTTGACAAAGGCTTACACCGATTTTCAATTAGAATGGAAAGAGGAGGAACTTCTGAACCAGGCCAGGAAAATCAAGACTTTAGATGAGTATTGGAGAGAAGTTCCGTTCATCAGGTATTCTATGAATCAGAAAGATGGAAAGTTAAAACTTTCATCCAGGACTGGCTGGATTTTATATGAAGGGGATCTATCTGGTTTTGTGCCAATTTTGGAAGCGGGTAAGTATCTGCGGGTAGGAAAAGGTGCTACCATTGGATTTGGACATTATGATATTTCTTATGATAAATAATGGGGAAATAAAAGGCTGGAAACAGTGGGATTGAGAGGGATTGTGATAAAAATCGGCCTTGAATTTTTTGTAGAAAATGCAGATGATATAATATTTGTTCAGAAGATGATTACTAAGCTTATTTTATAAAGTGCGAATGTGGAGTGAACATAGTTTGCCGGGGAGATTCGCACTTGAAAAAATGGTTAAAAATTGATGATGGAGTGATTTTTTTAAGATATATTTGTAGGAAAGGTTGCATTATTAATCAAAAAGGGTTAAAATTTGGTAGAAAGAAACAATATTTATTGGGAATATTGTGCATGTTTGCTGTCACTTCCTTCGCGGAAGTGTGGATTGAAATCAAGGTTAATGAGCTCAGTGAGCAAAACAGCAACAAGTCACTTCCTTCGCGGAAGTGTGGATTGAAATATGATGATTTCTGCTGCCAAACAGAGGAAGAGGGTCACTTCCTTCGCGGAAGTGTGGATTGAAATCGTTATCTGTCTTAACAGTATTGCTTACTGACATGTCACTTCCTTCGCGGAAGTGTGGATTGAAATCTTTTGCTGGAGGAGGCAGAGGCTTTTGTGTTGTGTCACTTCCTTCGCGGAAGTGTGGATTGAAATCGGTATTGTACTCTGTGGTGCTTCCCACCAGGGCGTCACTTCCTTCGCGGAAGTGTGGATTGAAATGCTCCCAAATCAACAAACGGGATGTTACCGTAAGAGTCACTTCCTTCGCGGAAGTGTGGATTGAAATCCTCATGTGGGTGATTGTCCCGTTACCACCTAGGGTCACTTCCTTCGCGGAAGTGTGGATTGAAATTCAAGTGCTGTCTCCGCCCTTTCCGTTACCTGTGTCACTTCCTTCGCGGAAGTGTGGATTGAAATTGCTCATATACGATTACTCTACCGGGTCAACCGGGTCACTTCCTTCGCGGAAGTGTGGATTGAAATTCTATGATGTGGTTTCTGCCAGCAACCTGGAAATCGTCACTTCCTTCGCGGAAGTGTGGATTGAAATACACTGCATTGTTTATATCCTGGATCTCGGATCGGCGTCACTTCCTTCGCGGAAGTGTGGATTGAAATATTACAAGGAGTAACAAGGCCTTACCAAGGCTGTGTCACTTCCTTCGCGGAAGTGTGGATTGAAATATCCTTTCGACCTCTATTAAGGTGTACCCCGTATGTCACTTCCTTCGCGGAAGTGTGGATTGAAATGTATAATTAATACATAAATGCAAACATTTGTTCGTCACTTCCTTCGCGGAAGTGTGGATTGAAATTCTGTAACAGGAGCATAAGCGCCATCGGCAGAACAGTCACTTCCTTCGCGGAAGTGTGGATTGAAATCTTCAATTATTCCCTCCTTTATGCAACTATTCCAAAGTCACTTCCTTCGCGGAAGTGTGGATTGAAATTCCGTATACATCTTCTGATCTATAGGCATATACTTCGGTCACTTCCTTCGCGGAAGTGTGGATTGAAATTTGGTACATTTGCGTATGGGTTGGATGGTTTTAAGTCACTTCCTTCGCGGAAGTGTGGATTGAAATTTGTATATCTCGAAGATTTGAGCAAAGGAAAGAGTCACTTCCTTCGCGGAAGTGTGGATTGAAATATGCGCAGGAAAAACCGCCGGAACAGCTACTGTGTCACTTCCTTCGCGGAAGTGTGGATTGAAATCAGGTCAGGAAGTGAGAATGCGCTTGCCATACAGTCACTTCCTTCGCGGAAGTGTGGATTGAAATTCCCGAATAATCTAATCCGTTTTGTGCTCCTGCGTCACTTCCTTCGCGGAAGTGTGGATTGAAATTTCATGCCGTATTCTCTATCGGCAAAATCAAATAGTCACTTCCTTCGCGGAAGTGTGGATTGAAATACCGTCAGTAAGAGAGATATGTAAGGCGGTTGGTGTCACTTCCTTCGCGGAAGTGTGGATTGAAATTCCTGAAAAATCAAGTCCATTCTGGGCACCGGCGTCACTTCCTTCGCGGAAGTGTGGATTGAAATATTCCGGAGGCGCTCTCGCTCTGGCGAACAGTCGTCACTTCCTTCGCGGAAGTGTGGATTGAAATTTTCCAACCCGGTTTATTGTGCAAATGAGCTGGAGGTCACTTCCTTCGCGGAAGTGTGGATTGAAATATCATATTACAGTGCCTTCTTGCCGATGTCGGTGGTCACTTCCTTCGCGGAAGTGTGGATTGAAATTATCAATGGAAGCAGGGAAAAGCTACAACAAAGGGTCACTTCCTTCGCGGAAGTGTGGATTGAAATTCCTACATTCAATTCAAGCTGATGCTTGTTCAAGTCACTTCCTTCGCGGAAGTGTGGATTGAAATTATCAATGGAAGCAGGGAAAAGCTACAACAAAGGGTCACTTCCTTCGCGGAAGTGTGGATTGAAATTCCTACATTCAATTCAAGCTGATGCTTGTTCAAGTCACTTCCTTCGCGGAAGTGTGGATTGGAATTTTTGCTTCCTGCTGCCGCTCCTCCTTTCCTTGCGTCACTTCCTTCGCGGAAGTGTGGATTGAAATCCCAATGACATGCCGGTCCGTGATTATCCGCCCGGTCATTTCCTTCGCGAAAGTGTGGATTGAAATCATGCTCACCCATTACTATTTGATGGAGCATTCCCGTCACTTCCTTCGCAGAAGTGTGGATTGAAATTTTTCTTACATCTTCCCAGTTACATAACCGTTTTGTCACTTCCTTCGCGGAAGTGTCAATTGATATCAGACAAACGTCTTTCCATATAACAGTGAGAGCATATCCCATATTTTCAAAGTATATCTGGATGTAGATATCCCTGTGGAAGTGAGAAAATTCGGATTTCTTGAACAGGTGCCAGAATACAATCTGGCTCCGGGATACTTGGGGATATAAAGACGGTTTTTTCAGGTCTGACACAAATCTTGGTACTGAAAAAAGCGAGGAGGAGGATAGAAGAGAAAAATTGGAGTTTCTAATGGAAACCGTAACCATTTTGTTCAACGGAGGGAAGAAAATTTATGTTTCGGACTATGCAGGGGGAGAAAATGTTGTAAAAGAATTGACAATAGATGCATGCCTCTTTGATATCGGACGGCCGTTTTGGGGACGACCGCGGGACAGAAAACCTGGACATTTGTCTCCAGTTCGGTCCGCCCGGGGAGGGGAAGATAAAGCCGGTCAGCCTGGCTGATAAAGAGGTGTTTACAGAGAACCTGTATGGCTTCTTATGAGAGATGGCAGGTAAGGGGGATGCCATCACATGACCCCTTTCCTGCACTGCACCGGCGTTACGCCTGTATAGACTTTGAACATTTTGGAAAACTGGCGGTAATCGTCATAGCCAACCGCTATGGCGATGGAACTTACGGAATCGTCTGTTGTGAGAAGAAGCTTTTTTGCCTGCTGCATGCGCAGCATGGTCAGATAATGTTTCATACTTGCGCCTGTTTCTTTTTTAAAACACTGGCTCAGATAAGAAGGGCTTACATTAAAGTCTCTGGCAATATCGCTTACAGACAGGGGATCTGCATAGTGCTCTTCCATATAACGGAGCACCTGGCGGACGACACGGTTGCTGATATTGTGTGTCTTTACCTGCTGTTTTGCCAGAGTATGGATGCAGTCCAGGACACGGGTACAGCTTTCCTCTATGGTGCCTAACTGCGTGGTCAGAACAAGCCAGGGGCTGTCTATAGTCTCCATCAGCAGTTTGACGGACAGTTCACTTTTCAGAGATTTCAGAATGGATTCACTTACCAGGTAATACAGCTTATAGCTCATACTGGGCTTTACAATCTTGAGATACAGACGCCGGATCAACTCCGGAAGCTCCTTGCTGCTGATATCAAAGCTGAGATAATGTTCAATGGCATCAATGGTGTTCTGAATCTCATCTCTGCTAAACCAACGCTGATGGGATTTGATATAATCATTGGAAATTGCCACTGCTTCCCGGCAGAAAAAGCGGTATGCGCAGGTCCGTTTAAAATCCTGATGTCCGCGGCTGATATCTTCCGGTCCCAGTAAAAGGTCACTGATAAAACAGTGGGAGGAAATCTGTCCGGCAGCTTTGGAAAATTCCAGGGCAAAATGGTCTGCCTGCTGCCTTCTTGTACGGATGCAGGAAGGATGGGAAGCATTTACAAGGATATAGGCAAAGGAAATATCAGAAAATACGATTTCCCCTCCCTGGTTTTCTTCCAGTATCATACTGAAATCCTCCAGGCGCAGAGCGTGCAGAAAATAATGGATGGATTTGTTTACCGGATAGTCAACCAACACGGTTTTGTCAAGCTCCCACATAAAAAGATAAAAATCCGAAGTGTTTATGTGGAGACGGTACTGCCTCCTGTATTTTTCAAATTCTTCCTGGGTGACACCGTACAGCATCGTCTTCATGGCTTCTCTGCGCTGCAGGTTTTCAAAGGCATCCGGAAAGCGGAGCTGCCAGCTCTGTGCCGGATACTGCAGCGGTATGGTGTGTTTCCATCCGGCTGCTTCGCGGAAGAAATCGTGCAGGGAATCATCCTGCTGCGTGGTTTCTGCAAAAAAGCAATTTCCGTTCGGATGCGGTTCAAACAGCAGAAAACGGCGCGCAGAGCAGGATTCATAGAGCACAGCCAGGCAGTCCTGTATGCGGGATGCCGGCCTCTGGACCATCAGGATCACTGCATCCGGGGAGAAAGATATGGCATCTTCCGCAGACGGAAGACGGTCGGTGAACAGAACCTGGTGACCGCACTGGCTTTGTGCCTTCATAAAGCCTGCTTTAAATTCTCTACTGCCGTAAACTAATATTTTCATATGCCTGTTTTTCCATCTCCTTTTTTCATTTGGTTTTCAGCATAACTAAACGGCCGGAACTCCGGGAAATCTTCCCGGTTCCGGCCTGTTTATGCTGCCTGTTATTTTATGAGACGTCCGCGTACATAACATTTATGTTTGGAAAGAATATTCTCAGCTTCAGATTCTGCCTTTTCCGGGTCGGCTGCATACAGGGAATACAGTTCCTCGATGGCACGAAGACCGAAGCCTTCACAGTTATAGTCAAAAAGTACGGCGCCGTCGGGTGCTGTGATCTCGCCTGAGAGGTGGGTAGGAATGTGCAGCACGTCACGTTCTTTTGCTGTAAACTTCTCCATGCCGTCAATGCGGACCTCCACAGATCCCTCCTGCACAATAAACAGACTGTAGAAAGGATTCTGGGCACTCCAGCTCAACTGGAAACCGGGCTCCATGCAGAGCTGCCAGATCTCCTTGTGTCCCTTTGTCTCCCAGCGGGCTACCTTCTGCCTCAGCTCGCAGCCCTCGAATCTGTAGATACACAGGCCGCTGTTGTACGGGCGGATCTGGTAAATCTGTTCCTTTGGAACCTCCTCTGTGACAGGGGTATAGGTATAGTAGAGGCTGTCTGTGCTCTGTCCGTCCTTTGCCATGTCGAATTCAGTTTTATTATATTCTTTAAAACGCAGATTGGCAATACAGTCTTCCCCCATCTGGGTTTCCTGGAACAGCTCCCTCCATATGGTTCCCGCATCGATCCAGGTAAATTTATGTGGGGTATAGGCTGAGATATGTACGATATCACCTTTGGTGCACACTGCTTTTTTGCCGCAGATTTCCGTCAGCACAGAGCCGCCGTCCACCAGAAAGGTTTCCACACCGCGGGTATGTTCGTGGTAGCACATTTCATGGTTGGGGTCCACGTAAACAGTGTCCAGCAGTTCATTGTGCTGGTATGGCCCATAAGGTTCAATCAGGTATTTGGAGTAGGTTTTCTTCCCTCCGTAGTATTCATCAAAGTCCATAAGCCAGGTCTTTTCCGGATCAATGTGGATGTCGTGCAGGGTATACTTTGTCATAATGTGTCCTCCTAATTTTTTCTTTTTGTCGGTTACGGTCATGCGGATGATACTGTCCGCTGATAAATTGTGGTTATATTATAACAGAGATTCTTTTCTTTCCGGTGTCTTTATTTTGGTAAAATGTGTGCTTTTTATCGTAAGATGACTCCATGTGGTAAAAAGGGACATAAAGCTTATAAACCATGTGTTTTTAGTATATCAGAATGGAAGATGAGAAGATGTTTTTGGTATAAAGTGTGGTTTTTTCGACGAAGCGGTCTTCAGTCCCTTTTTCATAGGTGGTCAGCGTTTTCCCGAATATCTGATAGTAAGGCTTTTCCTCCCTGTGTTTGAGGATGAAATATCAAATTCAGTCATCCGGCAGAATACACATGGCAGACAGGCCCGGTCCCTCCACAATATTCCATCGGCAGATGAAAATGCGTTCACAGAGCAGGACAATCAGCATTCCCACAATACACTGCAGAAGAAAGTCGGTTTCGTAGGTAAAAAGGTTATTTATCCCGCTGATACACAGGCCGATAAATCCACTGAGCAGAAACATACGCCAGTCCGTCCGGTCATGTTTCCAAAAGGATTTCAGGAAAAAATAGATTCCGCCGGGAATTCTTTGGGCGTTTGGATTGCCTGACACAGAGGGGGTGTGGTATATTTAAAATAGATGTTTAACAATATTTGGCAATCGTAACGCGGAGGAATACCATGGGAGAGATAAGTGACTTCCGGAAAGATGTGGAAGTGGTAGTACAGGCTCTGGAGAGACAGAAGAGAGATGACCCTTGGGAGGAAGGAGAAAAGCTGTACCGGAAATACAGGGAGACGAAAAAGAATGCCGTACGTCTGGCCGTGGCTCTTCGCGGCTTCTTTCTGAAAGGCGGCGTTTCAAAGGAGCAGAGAGATGATTTTGGACGCTGTATACAAGATTGGATCGTGCCCGCAGTGCAGGAGCTGATCGAGGAGGATGCGGTGGAAAAAATGGCGTATCTGGAAAGCCTGGGCTGGTTTCGGGAGGAGCAGTTGGAAATCTTCATCCGGACAGCACGAGAGCGTCAGAAGACCACCTCTCTTGTGTGGCTGATGCATTTGAAAGATAAGAAGTACGGATATACGGAAAAGAGCTTTCTTATATAATTATAATGACAATAGAAAACATCCGGCCGTAGATATTCCGGGAACCCCGGAGATATCATTACCGGAAAAATACAAATATGTCATAGGGTAAAGAAAATGAGATCAAACGAAGAAAAAGCAGCTCTGGGAGTGGAGATCCTGAAAAACTGCAGAAATGAGCTTTACAGTTATTTCCCATATCTGGACGGCGCCTTTGCCAGCGTCTCATATGAGGCAGGCAAAGGGGTAAAGGGAATCGGTACGGAGGGAAATGTATTTTATTTTGACCCTGTATTTCTGCTGGTAGGCTACGGGAATAATCCGGAGGTAATCCGCAGGGGATATCTGCACATGATGCTGCACTGTTTGTACCTGCATCTGTTTTCCAACAAGGAGCAGAGGCAGGATATCTGGAATCTGGCCTGTGATATTTCCGTGGAACAAGTGATTGAGAGGGAGGCGCTGCCGGGGCTTCGCCTGCCGGACCATCCGGTCAGAAAGAGATGTTTGGAAAAACTGGGAGGGCGCAGCCTTTCCGCGGAGAGAATCTGCCGGATGCTGGTGCAGGGCGTATTTTCGGACAGTCTGGAGGAGATGCAGACTGCCTTTTGTTTTGATGACCACAGTCTCTGGACGGCGCAGCAGGATGCAGAGAGGACAGCCAGGACAAAAAGCAAGTGGGAGAAGATTCTGGCCTACACAGGACAAAACAGGCATCAGAAGAAACAGAAAACAGGAACCCGGGAAGGTGACGGTGAGGAGGAGACAGTGACCGTCGGGAAAAGCCGTTATGATTACAGGAAATTCCTGAAAAAATTTGCTGTCCCCAGGGAAGAAGTGGAGCTTGATACCGAGAGTTTTGATTATATTATGTATCATTTCGGGATGGAGCATTACGGAGATATGCCGCTTATAGAACCCTTGGAATACAAAGAGGTAAATCGTCTGGAGGAGCTGGTGATCGCTGTGGATACATCGGGGTCATGTTCCAGGGAGACGGTGCAGCAGTTTCTGGCAGAGACCTACAGTATACTCAGTGAGCGGGAGAATTTTTTCAAAAAGATGAAAGTGCACCTTGTTCAGTGTGACTGCAGGATACAGGAAGCGGTGGTCATCCATTCGGAGGAGGAGTGGAAAGCATACAGCAGGGAGATAAAAATTCAGGGACGGGGCGGGACGGATTTTCGGCCTGTATTTCAGTATGTGGCAGAGCAGAAGGAGAAGAGAGTGATCAGGCAGTTAAAAGCACTGGTTTATTTTACAGACGGCGATGGGATTTATCCGAAGTGCAGGCCTGCGTATGAGACAGCATTCGTCTTTTTGGAGGAAGGTGCCGGTATGGACAGAGTGCCGCCATGGGCCATGAAGCTGGTGGTATCTCATGAAAAGAAGAGAGCCGGGGATTCCCGGATATGAATTTATACCCTACAAGGAGGAAGAAATGAACATCAAAGAGGCAAAGATGGAGATCAGCAGTACACTGAAGGCCTATCATGAGAAGGACGAACAGGGCAATTATGTATTTCCTATGGTCAGGCAGAGGCCCATACTGCTCATGGGACCGCCGGGCATCGGCAAGACCGCTGTCATGGAGCAGGTGGCAGAGGAGTGCGGTGTGGGTCTGGTCTCTTATACCATTACACATCATACGAGGCAGAGTGCTGTGGGGCTGCCGAGTATCAAAAACAGAATATACCAGGGCCGGTCTGTGAGTGTAACAGAGTATACCCTCAGTGAGATCATAGCTTCTGTCTATGAGTGCATGGAGCGCACGGGAAAAAAAGAGGGGATTCTGTTTATTGATGAAATCAACTGCGTATCCGAAACCCTGGCACCCACCATGCTGCAGTTCCTGCAGAACAAGACATTTGGAAGTCATAAAGTGCCGGAAGGCTGGCTGATCGCGGCAGCGGGAAATCCTCCGGAATACAATAAATCGGTCCGAGAATTTGACATTGTCACGCTTGACCGGGTCAGGAAAATTGATATTGAAGTGGACTGTGATGTCTGGATGGAATACGCCTGGTCACAGCAGATACACGGGGCTGTGCTTTCCTATCTGAATATCAGGAAAGAAAATTTTTATCTTGTGGAAAATACGGTGGACGGTAAATTTTTTGTGACTGCAAGAGGATGGGAGGATCTATCTGAAATATTGAAAAGCTATGAGAGATTTCAGATACCTGTCACGGAGAAACTGGTGATCCAGTATCTGCAGAAAGAGGAAATCGCCAGGGACTTTGCCGTGTATTACCGGTTGTACCAAAAATACGGGACTGATTATGCCATTCCGGAAATAGCGGCAGGTACTTTGTCAAAGGAGGACTATGATAAGCGGAGGGATATGGCCCGCCAGGCTGCTTTTGAGGAGAGATTTACAGTGGCCGGCCTTCTGCTTGCCTATTTGGATCAGTCCTTTGCTACATATATCAGGGCAGACGGGAATGTCTGTGCTCTCTACGAGGCGCTGGATGATTTTAAGAAGATTTTGCATGACAGTGCAGATATGCAGGTGCTTCAGACTTTTGCGGAGAACAGAAGAAGAGAACTGGAACAGCGGATACTGGAGGAGAAGATTACCGGAAAAGAGGCAGCAGTACAGGCGTGGGCAGTGGGACGGCTGGAGTCCTTTGCTGTATATCTGAAGGAGAGACATATTGCGGATAAAGAAGAGGGTATGGCCTGTGTACGGGAGCTTTTCGGGCAGGAAGTGAAAAAGAGGCAAAAAATCGTAAAACAGGCGGGAGAAAATCTGGAACATGCATTTCAGTTTCTGGCGGATGCTTTTGGTGAGGAGCAGGAGATGGTGCTCTTTGTAACCGGACTATCCAAAAGCGAAAGAGCCATGGAATTTATAAACAGCAATGGAAGTGATGCGTATTTTCAATATAGTGAAGCTCTGCTTTATCGGAAAAAGGAGGAGGAGTTAAGAAAAATCTGTATGGAAGAGATATGAACATTTTATTTCCTGTTTTTGTTTACATATGGAAGACTATGGTATATAATCAGATACAACAGATGATGTTTACTGCATTTCTGATTTCAAAAAATGAATATTGAAGTCTTTGTGGCAGGGTGTAAGTCCCTACCGATGGTATAGTCCATGACCCGCTTTTGGCGGCTGAGCTGGTGACTCCTTAATAGAAGAGGGGAATTCCAGCACCGACGGTATAGTCCGGATGAGAAAAGACATTTTCTGTGAAACTACGCCCGGAGCATATTTTTTGTTCCGGGCTCATTTTTTTGAAGGAGGATACAAACTATGAACCAGACAAACGAAACAACCAATGCAGCTTTTGACAAGGGTATGAGGGCCGGGACCGGCGCTAAAATGCGGGTGAAAAAGATTGCTTTCATCGGCCTTATGGGGGCAGTGAGCGCTGTTCTTATGCTTCTCAGGTTTCCGCTTCCTTTTATGCCGCCATTTATGTCCTTTGATCTGTCGGGGCTGATGGAGATGCTGGGGGGATTTATGTTCGGCCCCGGGGCAGCACTTATGATCATTGTGGTCAAAATACTGCTGCAGCTTGTCATGCAGGGCAGCTTTTCTCTGGGAACCGGTGAGTTACAGAATTTTATTTTAAGCTGCTGCTATGTCATGCCTGCGCTGCTGATCTATCACAGACATAAGACGAAGAAGACCGCATTGGTAGGTATGGGCGTCAGCACAGTGCTGGTTGGAGTTGTGGCGATCTTTACGAACCTGTATCTGATCATTCCGTTTTATGTGCGGTTGTTCGGCATGACCATGGAGGAGATCATTTCCATGTGCAGTGCAGTAAATCCGGCCATGAAAAATGCTTTTTCCATGGCAGTCTTAGGAATCCTGCCGTTCAATCTGATAAAGTACGGAGTGACATCAGTCCTGACATTTCTGTTATATAAAAGGTTAAGCAGAGTGATCAAAAGTGTTGTAGAAAAATAAAGGGGGATAAAAAAATGAAATTCACACTGGACAAATCCATCAGTTATGAGGAGGCTGTAGGGCGCATGTTTGAGATGCTGGGGAACAGCAAGATTATGGCACTGGCCTCAAGCCTTAACGACTATGTCATGGTAAGGAATGTAAGCTGCCTTTTTTACGATGACAAGATTTATTTTAAAACGGACAAAAATTTCAGAAAGACAAAACAGCTTCTGGAAAACCCCAGGGTGGCCATGTGCTGGAGCGGCGTTCAGGTAGAGGGAACTGCGAGAAATAAAGGCCTGGTGGTGGAGGAACCGGGAAGGAGATTTGAGGAGGGATACAAAAAATATCTGTGGGAGAGCTATAATAAATACAGCCATGAGGATACAGAAATCCTAATAGAAGTATCGCCGGGATATGTGGAGATCTGGGATACCAGTGAGGATGGATACGCGTACCAGCTTTTTATTGATTTTGATAAAAAGTCTGTGGAGGTAAAACCGTACGATAAGAAGTAGGCAACGATTCAGCTAAAGGAATCGTTACAGAAATAGTTCTATGGGTATCACAAAGTGCTGCGCTTTGTGATACCCATAAGTAGTTTTATCTAAAATAGACCTGGAGGCGTAACCGGAAAAACTTACAGCAGACTATGGGCGGACAGCAGTGCCGTCCGGCAGGCGTGAGAAAAGCCAGCCGAAATCCATATCCGTATATGGGTATTTTGCGGCTTCCTTTTCATCAAAATCAATTCCGATTCCCGGGCGGTCACTGATATAGGCATATCCGTTTCTAATCTCCGGACATCCCGGAAAAATTGCCTTTTCCGCTTCGCAGAATCCGCAGAACTCCTGAATGCCAAAGTTTGCGCAGGACAGATCCAGGTGCATCTGTGCCGCCATTCCCACAGGCGACAGGTCGTTGGGGCCGTGAAAGGCCGTGCGCACACCAAAGGCCTCGCAGAAATGCGCCAGCTTTCTGGCAGGGGTAAGCCCTCCGATATCGCTTACATGAACGCGTATAAAATCAATCCACTGGTTCTGTACAATAGTTTTCCACTCGACAGGGCTGGTGAAAAGTTCTCCCATTGCCAGTGGTACAGAGGTCTGTTCCCTGATTATTTTAAAGTAACCGGCCTGTTCCGGCGGAAGGGCATCTTCAAGGAAGAACAGTTTATAAGGCTCCAATTCTTTGGCAAAGTTCAGGGTATCTGCCGGGGAAAGCCGTTCGTGCACATCATGCATGATTTCCAGGTCCCATCCGAAATCCCTTCGGATCTGCTCAAACATCTTTACCACACTCTGCATATAGGTTTTCGGATGATAGTAAGCGCCTGCAGGTGCGTTTTCTGGACGGATCATGGTCTGCATACTGCCCCCTGCGTTTCCGCCGTACAGGCCCAGGTGGCAGCGGATGTAGCGGTAGCCCTGTTCCATGTATTCGTTTATTTTATCCTCAACCTGATCCATGGTGGTTCCGTCCGCGTGGCGGTATACCGCGATTCCCTCCCGGCATTTGCCTCCGAACAGGCTGTAGAGGGGCATGCCCGCCAGCTTGCCCTTTATGTCCCAGAGTGCTTCATCCACGCCGGACAGCGCATTGTTGAGCACCGGGCCGCCGCGCCAGTAGGAGCTGCCCATCATGGACTGCCAGATATCTTCAATATTGTGGACAGACTTTCCCACCAGCATGGGTTTTAAATATTCCTCCACGGCAGTGACAACTGCTTTGCATCGCCAGGTAAAAGTGGCGCAGCCGATACCGTATAATTCAGGCTCTGAAGTTTCCACCTTCACGACTACGAGATTGACCTTTTGCGGTGCGGTGATAAAGGTTCTGATATTTCGGATTGTGATGTCTTTCATAATTACCTCCATATTTTTGCTTACTCTGCCGGATGAAAAAAAGGACTCTATGGCAGTTTCTAAAATCCGGCAGATGCGCTTTGTTATTTATTGCTGAAAGCATAACATTTTTCTGCAGGAGATTGTTGATATTATTTGGTATAAAATCACCATTTTTTAGCCAGGTGTTTTCAAGATTTAGAATAAAGGGTATAATGTATTATCGGTAAAGTGAAAAACGAAAGCAAAATAGAGGTGAAAAGATGCAGATTCGGGTAAATGATTATGAGGAGCTTGAACATTTCCGGGCTATCTGTGAGGACTGTTATAATGTCTCAAGAACCTGCGGCTATGACAGGCTCAGAATGTCCCATATACATAATACATGTGAAATCCTTTTGGTGGAGACAGGAGAAGCGGATTATTATATTTCAGGGAAAAAATATCATGTGGCGCCTTATGATATTCTGGTCATAGGCGCCATGGAATACCACAGGAGCGTGATTACGAATCCTCCTTATCAGAGATATGGGCTGACAGTAAAACCAGCTTATCTAAAAGGTATGATTCCGGATAAAGATATGCAGAAAATATTTTCCACACCGTCACCGGAATCATTCGTTCGGAATTATAAACGTGTCGATCCAAAGACATTTGAAAAACTTGTGTGCCTGCTCCAGGATTTGGCGGAGGAAGAACGGGGGACAAAGGAGTTCCGCACACAGATGCAGAGGGGAATCCTGACCCAGACAGCCGTTCTTCTATTCAGAACCTTCCGGATGGAGAGGAACCCGGAAGCATCGACAGCCGCGGATAAGGCTATGCGGGAAATAAAAGAGTATATTGATACTCATTTTCAGGAGCGGCTCACGCTTAAGACACTGAGCAGCCGCTTTTATCTTCATCCGACTACGATCAGCAAAGAATTCAGACGCTGCTGCGGGCATAACCTGAATAAATACATCAACACGGTCCGCATCTGCCGGGCAGCCTCCCTGCTGGAAACAGGTACAGACAGCGTGGCGGAGATTGCTGTAAAATGCGGGTATGAAAGCGAAAATACGTTCCTGAGACAGTTCCGGTCTATTATGGAGATGTCGCCTCTTCAGTACAGGAAATCAGTGAGTGTGTGGATGGGGAAAATGAGAGAGGAAAGAGAGAAGTCTGGTAAATTATGGTAATTCCTCCGCAGCGATTGCGTTATTCTCCTCAAAAGCTATAATAGTGGAAGAAAACCATACCCACAGGAGGCCTGCCAATGCAGAAAGAAATCACCTTTACCATGAAGACAGAATTGATCGAAGAATTTTCTTATCACTTATACAGCCAGGAAAAGACAGCGGCAACCATCAGAAAATATTCCACGGATTTAAAGACGTTTTTGGAATACCTGGGAACGGACAGACAGGTCCACAGAATCCGTCTTCTGGAATATAAAGAGTGGCTGAGACAGCAGTACGCAGTAAGCAGCGCCAATTCTATGCTGGCAGCAGTCAACTCCTTTTTGGATTACCTGTGTTTTCCTGAGCTGAAAGTAAAAAGTTATAAAGTGCAGAAGCGCATGTTTCTGGATTCAGAAAAAGAAATGACAAAGACGGAATACCGGAAACTGGTAGAGACAGCAAGAAAGAAGGAGAAGAGCCAGCTTGCCCTGATACTGGAGGCCATCTGTGCCACAGGGGTCAGGGTCAGCGAGCTGAAATATCTGACAGTGAAAAATCTTCAGGACGGCCGTCTGGAAGTCTGTAACAAGGGAAAGACAAGGATTGTCCTAATTCCGGAGAGCCTGCGGAAGAAGCTTTTGTGCTACGCCGGAAAACAGGGAATCAAGTCAGGTCCTGTCTTCATTACCAGAAGCGGAAAGCCAAAGGACAGGAGCAACATATGGACAGAGATGAAAGTATTAGCGGAACAGGCAGGGATCAAGCCAAAGAAAGTATTCCCACACAATCTGCGCCATCTCTTTGCGCGCTCTTTTTATAAGGTCACAAATAACCTTGCCGCATTAGCGGATGTTCTGGGACACAGCAGTCTTGAAGTGACGAGGATTTATACCGCGGATACACTGAAGAAATTTCAGGGAATGATAGAACAGTTGGATTTGATCGTTCCATAAGGGAAAGCATTAACACAACATAATAAGAATTATGTAGTTGAGATAAATGTTAATGCATCTGGTTTATAGAAATTTTAATACATATGGTAAAAAATGTCAACAAAATATACTCGGTTTGTCTTTTTTGGACAGCGGAGTATAGAAATTATCTGTAATTACCAAGTCTTAAACATATCAAAAAGAAGCCTGCAGGCAGATAAAAGCAGGCTTAAAAGAAAAGACGGCATATTCTGCTGCACCTCTCATAAGATTCCTTTAGAAGATAATCTTTTTTTACCACATAATTCTTATTATGTAGTAAGTAAGCAGCCGCAGGAAGGACAGAAAACCGGAGGGAGCAGGGTATGATTGAAACAGGTCGGAGTAAATTCCTCAAAAAGAGTAAAGAAACCAAAAGCAGAATGCCGAACCATGTAGAAGAGATGGGGCTTGGCAGAAAGCTGACAGATAAACTGAAAAACCACAGGATTGAGTATGTTACGGACATCCTGTCATGTACCGAAAATGAACTGCGGGAAACTGCAGTGCTGAATGACAGAGAAATGTCTCTGCTGCGGGAAAAGATGAGAGAATTCCAGCTTGATTTTTGGGATGAGTTGTTTTAGGAGGGGCAGATTCTGCGCCCCCAGTCGCACATAGACTCCAACACAGGAAGAAGCGTTTTGCCGAATTCCGTCAGTGCGTACTCTGTTTTTGGAGGCACAACCGGGTAAACCGTACGGCTGATCAGGCCGTCGCTTTCCAGTTCCCTGAGCTGCTGTGTCAGCATCTTGGTTGTAGCTTTTGGGATAAGCCGGTGCAGTTCGCTGAACCTGAGCACCTGATCCCTCAGATGCCAGAGGATGACTGCCTTATATTTTCCGCCGATCAGATGAATGGTTGCCTCCACAGGGCAGGTGTAAGTGTCGCTGCATACTTTCATTTTGATGTTCCTTTCTTTTTCGTATTTTCCACAGCAGAGATCATGCGTGGGGGGATGGTTACTTTTTGGGTACTATATACCAGAAAAGTGCGTTCTTGCTAAAAATAAAATCAGTGGTAAGATTATAGCATAGACAATAAAAAATCGAAAGAGAAAGGAAGAAATTATATGGAATTTTCAGAACTGGCAAAAAAGAGATACTCTGTACGCTCCTATAATGGAAAGAAGGTGGAGCAGGAAAAATTAGAAAAGATATTGGAGGCTGCCCATGCGGCACCCACAGCAGCCAATCTGCAGCCTGTCCGGCTGCTGGTGATACAGGAGGAAGAAGGTCTTGAAAAATTGTCAAAGGCTGCAAATGTTTACCATGCACCGCTTGTCATTGTGGTCTGTGCAGACCACGACAAAGCATGGGTTCGTCCTTTTGATCAGAAACAGACCTGTGATATTGACGCTTCCATCCTGACAGACCACATGATGCTGCAGGCAGCGGATTTAGGGCTTGGAAGTGTCTGGATCTGTTATTTTAAGCCGGATGTCCTGCGAAAAGAATTTGGTATCCCTGAGAATCTGGAACCTGTTAATATACTTGCAGTGGGTTATAGTGACGAGACGCCCCAGCCCTCTGACAGGCATGGAAAAACACGTATACCGATTAAAAATCTGGCCTCATTGGAACATTTTTAAGAACAGGGGAGGATTTATCATATGACGGAAGGCTGTGTTTTTAATGAGAAAGTACATGCGTTTTTGATCGGTTCGTTTTATAGGGAGATGAAAGCGGCCAAAGGCCCGGCAGGGGTGGAATGTTTTATAAAAGCTGTCCAGAAAACAGCGGAACAGCGGGGACACCGTATGGCTCTCAGGGCTATGCGGGATAAAATGCCTCTGGATTATAATACATACATGGCATATGGGGAGATATATGCCACCATTCCGGGCAAAACGGAGATGGTCGGGGAGTATCCTGACGCGGAGACACGGGTTTACAGCTGTGCATGGCATGATACCTTTTGGGAGATGGATCTTGCGGAATGCGGCCTTGTATACTGTAAAGAGATAGACAGGGGGATTGTCAGAGGCTTTAATCCTGAGCTGTTGTTTGAACAGAAAAGTGTGCTCCACAATGCACCGTGCTGCCGCCTTGTGTTTAAAAATGCCGCTCTTGACAACAGCGTGCCGGTCTCCGGAGATGCGAAGAAGGACTGGGACTACCACTGTGGTCATTATTACAAAACATTTGGGGAATATGTGCGTACAGTTTTTACAGATGGGGAAGAGATTATAAAAAATGTGGATGAAAAATTTGCGGAGAGATATGGAGAGAACTATCTGGATGTTCTGCATGGATATCTGGAAACAGATTTTAACCTCATCGAGCGGTAACGCTTAAAACATCTGTCCGAACTACAGAACAAGAACAGCAGTGATTTTTGCATAACATAGGGCTACATAAGATACGGGTATGTGGAGCACTACACTCCATATACCCGTATAAATATTTATAAAAAGAATGGCACTCAAGCATCATAGACCGCCCAGTTCTGTTCTCCATCCTCCCGGATATGGATTTCCGGAAAACTCTGTATATACTGTTTGAACTGGGAGAAACCGTAATCCCGCACTTTGAAATCTCCGAATCGGTTGCGGATCTTATTGCTGAGGGTACCAAGAGGGACACCCTGGCGGCCCGCATTTTTAACAAGCTGGACCGCGTATTCCTCCAGCATCTCTTTTTTGCTCTTGTCTTCATAGAGGGTGACTGATACTTGAGTTCCTTCCTGCTGCAGCTTTAATTTGGGAAAGGACTCCAGGAATTTGGAAAGAAGGCTGTATCCGTAGCGTCTCACATCAAAATCGGGATATAATTTCACCAGGCGGCTGCCTACCTCACCAAGACCTGTTATCTTGTCGTTGTTCTGATTCTCTGTTATGATCTTGACAACAGCTTCCTCAATCTGTGTTTTGGAGACTACATCCGCACTGATCTGTTTTGCACCTTTTTCCATTGCGTGGATTGTGGGTTTTTCCTCTTTTTCTATGGCGTTATCCTCAAGGAGAAGTTCCAGTACCGTAAAAATATCACAGGCTTTTCTAAAAGAGGATGGTGTCTTGTCCTCACCCATACCGATGACATTTTTACCGCTTTCCCTCAGGCGGCTTGCCAGTTTTGTAAAATCGCTGTCGCTGGAAACCAGGCAGAAGCCCTCCAATTCGCTGGTGTACAGCATGTCCATGGCATCAATGATCATGGCGGAGTCTGTGGCATTTTTTCCGTGGGTATAGCTGAACTGCTGAATCGGTGTGATGGAATTTTCCAGCAGGACTTCTTTCCAGCTTGAATTATAAGTGCTTGTCCAGTCACCGTAGATTCTCTTGTATGTTACATTTCCGTATTTGGAGAGTTCATCCAGAATTGGCTTGATGTATTTGGCTGAGACGTTATCTGCGTCAATCAGCAGTGCGTATTTATCTTCCATATTTCCCTAACCTCTTATTCCGATGTTTTTTCACACATCATATCAAAAAGTATACCATACAAAATCGGATTTTGGTACAGGAAAAAAGCGCGTAAAATGACAGAATGCAACGATACATTATGGTTCATGCGCTGCTGTCCCATGTAATATTTTCAGACCGAAAGCAAGAAAATCTCCGGGCAGCCAGCATGATACGGAAAAATGCTCCCTGTCTGCGCATCGAGAAAGCGTGTTGCTGGGCAGGGAGAAGCCCGGGTGTTTTTATTTGTGAAATTTTACGGGATTGACAGTGCGGAGGGAGGAAGGTATAATCGGTTTATCTGGAGAGCATTTCATTTAATCTGCGGCAGG
>OATT01000606.1_pt1 | contig 31796 bp, 24 predicted proteins | sample 1476071 | NCBI WGS metagenome assembly OATT01 (sample SAMEA2579989, study PRJEB22360) | human gut metagenome | biome: human gut; feature: human-associated habitat; material: faeces | place: Denmark | collected 2008/2010 | reverse complement strand
AAGAGATGTTAACTTTTCAAATGCATCCCTGTTAATTATTAGAATACTATAAACAAAAGAAGTTTGGATTAAAAATCAAAGTTTTCAGACAGATGCAGTGATTCGTGTAGCACTTGTTCCGTACTGGCAATTGTCAAATGGTAGCGCTTGGGCGGGAGATGTCAGTTCTTCAGTTATTGAGTTAAACTTCTCAAACTCTAAAAAATGGGTTGATGGTGGAGACGGATATTATTATTACAATGAAGTGGTTGAAGCAGGACAACCAACTGAGCAATTGTTATCATCAGTCAAAATAAATATTCCATCAGGGTTAGAGGAGCGTTATGACGGTAAAACGTTAGTTGTTGATGTAAAAGCGGAAGCTGTTCAACCAACCATGGCAGCAGTAGATGAAGTTTGGCCTAATTTACCAACCACTATTCGAACAATGATTGATAATATGGATGGCGTTCAATAATGAAAAAGATAGTTAATCACATAGGGAATGTTTTATTCTATGGATTTCTAATTGCTTGTATTTGTATTTCTTTGTCAGTGTTTCAGGCGATGCGGCAAGGGGTTCAGCCAAGCTTTCTAGGATATAAATTCTTTGTTGTTTTAACAGGGAGTATGAGTCCTACATTTGATGTGGGCGATTTAGTAGTTGTTAAGGAAACTGAACCCGAGGCTATCTCAGTTGGTGATGTGATTACTTATTCGGTGGGAAATGATAATGTGGTGACTCATCGTGTGAAAGATATTATGAATGATGATACGCTTCAGTTTGTCACGCAAGGCGATGCCAATAATGTTGAAGATATGAATCCAGTTCATCATGAAGATTTAGTTGGTAAAGTGGTTTATCAGTTTGCAGGCATGGGAGCAAAAGTGCAATTTATTCAAGAGAATATTATCATCATTGTGGGATTATTTATCACCATGATGGCAAGTAGTTATTTCTTTGTTCATCAACTTAAAAAGGTGACAAAGAAAGTGGAGTAGCTATTAGACAACGGGGGTTGTTTAATATAAATAAATATTTTAAGAGAAAAGGGGACTAAAAGTATGAACAAAAAATTCAAGTACACTTCATTAGTCGCAGCGGGGGCTGTGACATTAGGGCTAGTTGGGGGAACTTTAGCATGGTTTACAGCTCAAGATGAAGTAGTCAACAAATTTAGTACAACTGGAAATGAATATAATCCAGAAGATCCAAATGCAGGAATTAAAATTGTAGAGGATTGGAACGAAAAAGACGGTAAGAATATTACCTCAGGTACAGAAGTTAATAAAGATGTTCAAGTAAAAAATATAGAACAATATGACCAATTTATTCGAGTAAAATTCACACCACAATTTGTGAAAGTTAATGATGATGGAGCACGTACTCCATATACAGAAGAAGAATTAAAAACATTAGGAATCTCAAATGAGATGATTGAGTTAAACTTTACAAGTCATTTAGTAAAAGATGGTACACATGATTTAAATGAAGGAGATTGGGTGCAAGTTGGAGAGTATTACTATTACATTGGTAAAGTAGGAGCTGGTAGCCATACAAATACGTTATTAGATTCAGTAACTTTAAGTTCAGAAGCTGGAAATAAGTATCGTGGATTAGCTTTTGACGTTGTCGTTACAGCTGACTCAATTCAAGCTTCGAATGGTGCTTATGCTGATTGGGCTGATAAATCATTACATGCTAAATATGAAACTTTAGAAGGGGCAACAAAAGCAACTGAACCCGTTGATGTTTTAGAAGGTAAGGGAGTTACTACGAATGATGGTCACAATCATTAATTGTAAATAAGTATTTAAAATGATAATTTAAGGGGGAAAAATTAATGAATAAAAAATTTAAATATACATCATTAGTAGCCGCAGGGCTTGTAACAGTTGGATTAGTAGGAGGAACATTTGCTTGGTTCACATCAAGTGATTCAGTGACGAATAATTTCTTAACAGGTCAAACTGATACTCCAAATAAACCAAACTCAGGAGTTGAAATTGGTGAGAAATTTACACAAAATTCACAACTATTACCTGGCGTAGATGTAAATAAAGATGTTCAAGTTCATAATACGGCTAACTATGATCAATTTGTTAAAGTTCATTTTGAAGTTAAGTTCTATAAAACAAATGAAAATGGAGCTAAGGTTGGTGAACCAATTACAGAAGTTACAATTAATGATCAAACTGTGAATTTAGATCCATCTCAAGTTATTTTAAAGATGACTAATTTGGGAAGTTCAGATAAACAATGGTTAGCTGTTGGTACGTCAGTAGAGGGGCAACAACCATGGCAATACTCTACTTACTATTATGTGGGAAAAGTAGCTGCTAAAGGAGCAACAAAAGATAGCAAGTTAATTGATTATACAAGTAATTTGTTAGATTCAGTAACATTAGCTGAAACAGCTGGGGATGCATATAAAAATTTAGCAATTGACGTTAAAGTTGTTGCTGATTCAATTCAAGCAGCAGGTGGGGCTTATGCTTCTAGCACTGGTTGGAATTTAAGCACTCCTGATAAATTAGTAGCTGCTTATCAACGATTAGAAACAGCAACAGAAGCAACACAACCAATTGGTGATAAATTACCTCAAGCTGAATAGCTTATTTTTTCAATTAGATTTATTTTTTGAGGGGAATATCAATAGGTATTCCTCCTTTATTTCATGAACCATTTATCAATCAATATGTTAATACAAGATATTTAATGATAAGTAGTTGATTTAATTAAAGAAGATAGGGGGAAAAGCCTGTGAAGAGAATAAACATCCCATTAGGGATCGTTGGATGTTTGCTATTTACCCGGCTTGATGCGGTTCATGCAGCAACGACAACTTTACCTAGTAATGCACAATTGATTGGAGAAGCGGAGGGATTAATTTCACTGCCTGAAGATAATCTGTTTTTGTTCCAAGAAAATATGGCTCCAGGAGATAGTATTGAACGAACAATGATCATTCAAAATGAGTATGAGTATGCTTATGATTTGTTTTTACGGGCAGAGCGAGTGAGCGAGAAGGAAGAGTATGATTTATTGACTAAGTTAGAGTTAAGTGTTTATGATGGTGATCAACTGATTTATGAAGGTCCTGCTAGTGGAGAGGATGGAATGGTAAAAGACATTAGTTTAGGGACATATGAACCTGGAGAGAAAACTAATTTATATGCAATCGTTGAATTAGATGGGCCTTCGACTGGTAACGAGTATAAAAATAAATATGCGGAAGTTAATTGGATTTTTACAGCAGTTCGTGCTGAAGAATCAGAAAAAGATCCAGTTAAACCAGAGGCCCCAGCAACACCAAATAAACCTAATTCATCTATTCCAACTAAACCATCATCACCAACAACAGGTTATGCAATGAGTGGGATTGCTTTAGTGGCTGCTATTGGGTGTATTGGAGTTGGAGTTAGAACTTATGTGAAAAGGGGGAAAGATGAATGAAGCGAGTAAAGAAACAAAAAACGCGCCTTCAACAGTATCAACAATATGTAAATAAAAAAATTGCAGCTGTTTGCGCGATGACTTTATCTATGAGTGTCTTATTAAGCCCCTTTGCTACTTCAGCAAATAATTCTTCATATCCGATACTTATTTCAAGTGTTTCAGAAGAATTAACACAATCTGATAATTATGTAAACGTGGCGCTAAGCTATCATGATATTGAAGAAACACAATTGAGCGTAACGATGGATATAACAGTTAATTTAGACAATGATGTGACAGATGAGGAGCAAACAGAGGTTGTAGATGATTCAAATGAAATAAATGAGGAAAATTCAGCAATTGAAGATCAAGGAGAATCATCAGAAAATTCAGAGGGGAATTCTGAATCAGAAGTTACTGACGAAATAGCGCCAAATGAAAATGGAATAGTAGATGAAGAGGTACAATTACCTGAAGGAGGTTCAGACGAGTCTAATGATACTACAGTTAATGAATCACAAAACACGGACCCTTCTAGTGAAGACTCGAATAATGAAGTAATAGAAGAAAATCCTTCACTAGAGTCTGATTCACTAGAAGGGCAAGAAGAAACTCAACAAGATAATACAACATGAGAAGCAGCAGAAGTAGGTTCTATTGCTAATTTATTAGAAGGTAAGAATCCAATTTTTGCATGGGTAAGCCCTGCTTTACATTACTGTAGTCAGTGGATAACTAATATCTTTAGTTCTGCCAATTATACTCAAGAGTTTGTTGTAGAAGCAGCAGAAGTTCAAGAAAAATCTGTTGTAATTGATTTTCCAATTCATTCATCATTTAGTTTAGATGAAAGTACATTAAAAATACTAGGAGTAAATGGTGAGGAGTTATCGCCATCTTTATTAGAAGTTAACAATAATCATCTTACTCTAGGATTTGCTGGAGAGGTTCCGGAGCAGTTTAATGTATTTTTTCTTTTAAATCGCTCAGAAACCATTCAAAGCGGTCAAGTGGTTGTAAATGAAAATTCAGTGATTCGTTATAACGTTAAAGGAGAAGATGAAACAAAAGAACTTACGGTTCCAACAATGAAGGTTAATTTCTATGAGTTAACTCAAACCATGTCGTTACCAACTCTAGAATCTTCATTCTACCAATTAAATACGACTGATGAATCAGATTTGGATGCATCATCACATCAAATAGAAGTGGAGTTAGAAAATAACAATATACTTTATTTAGATAAAACAGCCACAGAACAAGGGGATGGAAGTTACTTAATTAAATTGAACACAAGTGGTGTGGTACAAGCTACACAAACTTTAAATAAAGCGGATATTGTTTTAGTGGTAGATAAATCAGGAAGTATGTCGGATAAATTGGATGGTACAAATGGTATAAAAAATTCAATAAAAGAATTTACAAAAGATGTTTTATCTATAAATACTGCTGAAAATCCAAATATGGTTAGAGTTGCAATAGTAACATATGATCAATATGCTAACAACTTATTAGGAGGATTTGTATCACAGTATACTACTTGTAAAAAGGAAGGTTCTTGTAGCAATAAGAATGATGAAAATAAAAATAGTGTAGAGTATAAAATAACAAATATTGGGGCTAATGGTGGGACCAATACGGAAGCTGGTATTAAAAAGGCTGGAGAGTTACTCACTAATGCTGCTCAAGAATCTGGACGCAGTGGAGCACAACAATATGTTGTATTCTTTACAGATGGTCTGCCTACTTATAACGATCGATATAGCGGATCAGATGGAAGTACATATTACGGACGAAATTTTAGGGCAGCACAAGAGTCTTATTATGACTATTTTAAAGGACCATTATTACAAGAAGGGTCTAATACAATATCTGTCGGAGGAATAGGTGAAGTTGAATCTAAACGTGAATGGGTATCTACAGGTCTATGGCCATGGGATGGTTATTGGGAATATAATGAAAATCAAGATGATTTAGGAAGTTCATATACTTTAACTAACACTCCTTTAGATGCCAAGTTTTATAGTATAGGTTTATTTACTAATTCAGATGATTCTAAAGATGCAATGGCTAAAGCCTTTTTACAAACAATTCAGAATGTTATTAAGGTAGAAGATTATGCAACAAATTATTATACCAATGATATCGAAAAAGCTAAAAATATTTATACAAATATAAAAGGTGAAATTGTATCGGAAATTAAAGGTAACCTTTTAACAAATGTTACTATTACAGATATCATTCCAGATTATTTAAGTATTGTAAAAGATACTGTTAGTGGAGGTTCGGTAGACTCTACAGGTAAAGAAATTACGTGGGAATTTGATACATTAACAGAAGATGGGGTTGAAGTATCATTTAAAGTAATACCTAATGATCCATACTTAGGTGGAACTAATATACCAACAAATGTTAGTGCTACAATTACAGCTAATGAGATTAATAAACCCGAAGGAGAGTTATATCCTGTTCCTAAAATAGATATTAATCCAGTACAAGGTGGAATTAGGGTAGATAAACAAGTGATAAAAAGCGATGGAACACCATTTACTACAGATGAAAAATTTACGATTAATGTTACACGGATGAAGGATAATCTAATTCAAGAACAATTAGGTTTCAATGTTGCTGGAAATAATGTTGATAAGACTGTTTCATTCTATTTAAAAGGTGAGACAACAAATATTTCCTTTAATAATGATAAAACTAAAAACTATTTAACTGTTGGAACGTATTCAGTAGATGAGGTTGTTCCTGCTAATTATCGAAAAGATTCAGTATCGATTAAAGTATGTTCAAATGCTAATTATAATACGGATTCTAATTCTGAAAGTTGTAGAGATGCAGTAGTCGATAAAAATGGTAGATTTACAATAGATAAGCATAATAGGTATATTTTAATTACAGTAGTTAATAAGTTAGTAAATGAAAATTACTGGTATGATAAAAAACATACTCCAAATGAATTTATTTATACTAAACCTGCTAGTAGTGGAGATATAGCTATAACAGAGTAATGATTTGATTAATAATATAGGAGAGTCCAATTTTGGGCTCTTTTTTATTGTTAGGAATTTGTTTTTGGATAGTGTTATTTTTAGGGATAGCAGTTATTGTCGCGCCTTTTTTGTCTGGAAGATTAGGTGTTTGTCCCCCTGTGACGATTGCAGCGGGGTTAGCTAAAACAAGACAGAAGTAGTGCGTTTTTTTGGTAATGATGTGGCAAATTTCTAGGTGTAAGCTGTGATATTCTCGTGTTATCGAGGATGGTGGTTGTTGGTGAAGCGATATGTAGTGGTGTTAGGGTTGATTGTTTTAGTAGGTTGTGAGGGAAAATTAGCGAATCAGGCTGTTAAAGAAGCGAAATTAGCGTTTGAGGAAAAGTCTTATCAACAAGCAGTTGGTTTATTAAAGTTAGCAAGTGATGAAAGTTCAAATAAAAAGTATGAAATCTGGTATGAGCAGGGTGAGGCCTTTTTGCAGATGATTGATTATGATGAACTCGAAGACTTTGATAACTTATTATTAGCGTGGACGGATTTGAATTTGGTAGATAGTAAGCCAAGCTTTGTAAAAGATGAGGCAGTTGCATATGTTAAAGGGAAACTCAGCGAGGTAAAAGAATTAGCCAGTGGTACCTTAGAAAGTCGGGAGACGAAAGAGGTCATAGAGTTGATTCGCTTGATTGAAAAACGAATGGGGACATTAAAAATGTTTGAAAGTGAAATAGAGGAATTAATCAACTTAAAACAAGAGATGGAGGAGTAACATGAAACGGAGTCTATCGAAAGTATTCCTGATGTTATTGTCATCGATGAGTTTAATGGCATGTACCAATGATGTAGGGATTCAAGAAGAGGCAGGAATCCAACCTTTAAGCTTAGATGAGACAACACAAGCCGTTGGAAAATCTTTAAATCATTCAACAATTGAAGAAGAAATTGCTTATATTGAGATGCTTGTTAATGTCGAAGAGTTACATGCGGCGAAAGTCGCCTTAAATGGATTTTTATCTGAATTAAATGGACCTGTTGGAACTGAGGAACAACTCATCCGAATTAATGAATTAAAAGAAGTTTTGAGTGAAGTTGAAGTCAGTGAAGATGGGACACATCATCATACATTTACAGCTGTCGATGCAGTCGCACTTGCGATGGAGCGTTACGGGACAGATGATGAGGATATTATTTATATGTACGATGATAATCACGAGCATTATGGAGATGATCAAATTGGTTACTATGTGGCTTTAAAATCAAAAGTGTTACAGGAAAAGGAAGGTGGAGATGGAATTGTTCTGCTTCTTTTTATCGGAGATGATGGTAGCATCACTGAATTATAAGTGGGAGATTCCCACTTTTTTTATGAAATGAAGAGTTCAATAAAATTAACATCTATCAGCTCATCATCTGCTTTATTTCGTATAAGTTTATTTTAAGAAGTAAATAATAGGTTTGCTGATGAAGCTAAAAAAATTTATAAATACCATTGACATTATTAAGATTCAAATCTATAATAATATCAGTAATAGTTACTATTTTTGATAATAAACAAGGAGGAATTAAAATGTCATTAATTGGTACTCATGTTGTTGATTATAAAGTTCAAGGTTATCAAGCTGGAGATTTTAAAGAATTTACAGCAGAAGCTGCAAAAGGAAAATGGGCAGTCTATGTATTCTATCCAGCGGACTTCACATTCGTTTGTCCAACTGAATTAGGAGATTTAGCGGATAAATACGAACAATTCAAAGAAATTGGATGCGAAGTTTACTCAGTGTCAACAGATACACACTTCGTACATAAAGCATGGGCAGATGCATCAGAAACAATCGGAAAAATTCAATATCCAATGTTAGCCGATCCAACTGGAAAATTAACTCGTGGATTTGATGTAATGATTGAAGAAGAAGGAATGGCATTACGCGGAAGCTTCGTTGTCAATCCAGAAGGTGTCATTAAAGCATACGAAATCCATGACAATGGAATCGGACGTGACGCCGATGAATTATTACGTAAAGTACAAGCCGCACAATTCGTTGCAGCACATGGTGACCAAGTCTGTCCAGCAAAATGGAAACCAGGAGAAGAAACATTAACACCAAGCTTAGATTTAGTAGGGAAATTATAATATAAAAGGTTGAGAGTTGCGATTAGTCTGCTCGTAAAAGTCGTCGAAACTGATAGTGACTCCTTAAGGAGTCGCTAGACAGTTTTAGACTTTATAGAGAGACTGCAACTCGAAACTAGATTGTATAAAGAGTTGAGTTGAGCGCTTAGATGATCGTAGGGGTTGAAACGCTCGCACATCTTGATTATCAAGATTTGTGAGCGTGAAACTTCATAGAGCATCTGCTCAACGAAACTGGATTGGAGTATGCCACCTGGTTCAAGTTGACTTTATGGGTTCCCTGCGATGCGTTAGCCTCTTTTCTCAATAGGTAGGGGAATTAGAAACTGCTGCTTGAAGCTGGATTAAGTATAAGGCTGCCCTAAAGGATAAGGCTATCTAAATTCTGACGAATAGATAGCCTAAAGAGGCACGCTTAATCTTTCGTACAGGTCATAACTATCGTTCAAAATGCGTTCCTTGCATTTAGTAACGATAGAAGACTGGATGGGGTCCCCATCATTTACGAAGTAAATGTATCTCCCATTAATGGGGCTTTAGATTTTTATTGTTTATAAAGTCAATATATTTATCCTAGATAATTTTTAAAGCATTTAATATAAGAATAAGGATTATACTGTTAATTTTAGATAGTTTATCCTTATTCTTATATAGTATAATAAGGAAAGTTATGGATGTGTCATGAAAGGATATCATTAGAGGTCCTTTGATTGCTATGCATAACTGAGTCAGCAGGGAATAAAGGTTGTTGTGAACTTTTTATTTCATTTATATAAGGAGGAAGTTAAGATGAAAACTATTTATGATGTCATTGTGATTGGTGGAGGAGCAGCAGGGATGTCTGCTGGGATTTATTCAGGACGCGCTAAAATGAAGACGTTAGTTTTAGAGCAAGGTTCAGTTGGTGGGCAAGCAAAAACAACAAATGAAATTGTGAACTACCCAGGGATTCGTCAAACAACAGGTCCTAAATTAATGGAAGAAATGCATCTTCAAGCGGAAGACTTCGGAGTAAAATTTGCTCAAGCTGAAGTTTTAGAAGCAAAATTAGAAGGGGAAGTTAAAGTTTTAAAAACAACAAATGGGGATTATGAAACTCGTTCGGTGATTATCGCAACTGGAGCAACTCCAAGAACATTAGGATTCCCAGGTGAAGCTGAATACCGTGGACGTGGTGTGGCTTACTGTGCAACATGCGATGGAGAATTCTATACAGGATTAGAAGTATTCGTTATCGGTGCAGGATTTGCAGCAGCTGAAGAAGCAATCTTCTTAACTCGTTTCGCTCGTAAAGTAACAGTTATTGCTCGTGAACCAGAATTCACATGTGCAAAAACAATCGCTGATAAAGTATTAGCTCATCCAAAAATTGAAGTTAAATTCAACACTGAAATCGTTGAAGCAACTGGAGATGAATTATTACGTCGCGTGAAATTCATTAACAACCAAACACAAGAAACATTTGAACACGTAGCAGCAGATGATGAAACATTTGGAATCTTCATTTTCGCTGGATATGTACCTCAAACAAAAGTATTCAACGGATTAGTTGACATGGATAAATGGGGATATATCATCACTGATGAAAACATGCACACAAGTGTAGAAGGTGTTTATGCAGCTGGAGATTTACGTCCAAAAGTATTACGCCAAGTTGTAACAGCTGTTGCTGATGGGGCAATCGCATCATTAGAGGCTGAAAAATATGTAGCACATGAAAAAGAGCGTTTAGGAATTGTCGAAGAAGAAATCGAAGAAACACCACAACCAAAATCAGCTGCCCAGTCAGCACCACAACCGAAACAAGTGGCACAAGGTGGACGTTCTGCGTTATTAAATGATGCATTACGTGGACAAATTGCTACAGTATTAGGACGTATGGAAAATAATGTAACATTAGTAACAATCGTTGATCCATCAAATGATAAATCAGTTGAATTACGTGACTTAGTGATCGATATCGCTGATTTAGGAGAAAAATTAGAAGCAGTTGTTAAAACAAAAGGTGAAGATGTAGCATTAGAAGAAAAAGTAAATGCTGATAAATTCCCAGTTGTTGCGTTATTAGATAAAGATGGAAACTACGCTGGAGTTAAATTCCACGGAGTACCAGGTGGACATGAATTAAATTCATTCTTATTAGCAATCTATAACTTAGCAGGACCAGGACAAGCTTTAGATGCGCAAGTATTAGAAGCAATTAAAGCAGTTGATAAAAAAGTAAACATCAAAGTAGCTGTTTCATTATCTTGTCACTTATGTCCAGATGTAGTAGTTGGAGCACAACGTATTGCAATTGAAAATCCTAACGTTGAAGCTGAGATGCTAGACATCGCCAACTTCCCAGAATTAAAAACAAAACATAAAGTCATGTCAGTACCATGTATGATCGTCAACGATGAAAAAGTAACATTCGGATCAAAATCAATCCAAGACATGTTAAACTTCATTGCTTAATTTAATTAATGAGTGTCCGGCATAAAATCGATGTTCTTTCGGTTTTATGTCGGATTTTTTTGTATAAATGAAAACCACCTGCATAGCAGGTGGTTCTAAAAAGCTTTTAGCGTGGTAATAAGATAATAACTGGAGGAAAAAACATCTAATATTAAGAGAAGCTATTCATAGGGTAACGAGTAATAGTAAAAAAAGAGTTCATTTTATTTTGAGAGTAAAGATAAAGGTTAGATGATTATTTATGTGGAGATGAAAAAAAGTAGGTCTTAAAGAGACAAAGAAGATGTAAATGATAAGCGTAGGTGTAAATAGGTAGTTGAAAAGATGAAATTAAGAGAGGAGACTAGAAATCCTTTGAGGATTAACGGAGAATGTGGTGCAGAAGTTAAGAAATTCAGAAGGCCTTTCAGGCCTAGGCCGGTAAAATAGGCTTTTAGCCGCAGAGAAAACCACCAGTTCTACTGGTGGTTTTTTTTAGTGATGTAAAAAAAAGAAAAATAATGTAAAATATATACTGTATAGAAAGTTAATTTGAAATAAACTCAGATTATTTAGGAGGAATGAAAGGATGAGTATAAGTAAACTTGTACTTGGGCTTGTTGTGTTAGTCACTGGATTATTTGCAAATTTATCTGTTCTAGCCTTTGAGGGAGATACTTATAATTGGGCAAGTGAATCTTTATATATTGATTATATAGAGGATTATTTTAAAGATAATAATCCGGATGAAAGTTGGAATATTCCTTCAGAAAATAAGGGAAATAGAATTCACTTTTTACCGGTACTAGGTGACGCTATCTTATTAGAGAGTAATGGATTATTTGCTTTAATTGATGGAGGAGAAGATAGTGATAATCCGAAAGGTTTATCTGCTTTAGATTATCCTGGTTATGAGCAACTAGTCATTGATTATATTAAATCAGTTGCTGGTGATGAGAATGGAAAGGTAACGCTAGAATTTGTCATTGGAACACATGCTCATTCGGATCACTTAGGTGGTTTAGACTCAGTCATTTTAGATCCAGATATTGAAGTGAAACGTGGGTATTTAAAACGATATAACGAAGAGCGAATTAGTGATTTTGAAGTGATGAATTGGGATAATCAAGAGGTTTATAATCAAACGATTGCTGCATTAGAAGAAGTAGGTGCTGAGATTATTCAAGATTTAACTATGGAGCCTTTCTCTTTAGGTGAGATGGTCATTCAGCTTTTTAATGTCGAACAGGATGAGACATTTCCAGTTGTGAAGAAAGGTGAAAATGAAAATTCCCTTGGAATTAAAGTGACAGTCGGGAATTATTCTGCCTTTTTAGCTGGAGATATGAATAATGCAGATGGTGATGAAGACCGTTTAGCCCCTTTAATTGGAGAGGTTACCCTTTTAAAATTAGGTCATCATGGATTATCTGGTTCATCATCATCATATTTTTTAAATACTTTACGACCAATTTATTCAATTGTGACAGGTTATACAAAGAATTTCTTTAGTGAGACGCGTCAAATGTTAGAAAGTTTAGGAACAAAATCGTATTCTACTATGAGTAATAATGGGATTGTATTTGACTTCAATCTAACTGATTTTGAATCATATAATTACAAAGAAATTTTAATTGGTTGGTATGAGAAAGATGGAAATAAGAACTATTATACAACCAATGGGGATATGGTTAAGGGTTGGTCTCAAATTGAAGACAATTGGTACTTTTTTGATGAAGGCACAGGGGTTATGCAAGTCGGATGGCTCGAACATAAAGGACATAAGTATTACTTAGATGAATCTGGCATTATGGTGACAGATTGGTTAGAAGATAGGGGACAAAAGTATTATTTTAATCAATCTGGGATAATGGTTAAAGGATGGTTGAAAGAAGATGACTATTGGTATTATTTAAAACCAGATGGAACAATGGCGACAGGTTGGTTAAATGATGGGAATAAAACGTATTACTTAAAATCAGACGGTGTTATGGCAACAGGTTGGCAAAAGCTGAATGATAAGTGGTATTATTTCTACGAATCAGGTCCGAAGGCGACGGGGTGGCTTGAAATTGGGACAACATGGTACTTTTTAAATACTGATGGTGTCATGCAAACGGGATGGTTAAAAGATAGAAATAAGTGGTATTACCTAAAATCAAGTGGTGAGATGGCGACAGGTTGGCAAAAAGTGAATGGAGTATGGTATTATCTTTATGAATCAGGTTCAATGGCAACCGGGTGGTTAAAGGAAGGAAATACGTGGTATTATCTAAAACCAAGTGGGGAAATGGTAACAGGTTGGAAGATGATAAATGGAACATGGTATTATTTTTATCAATCAGGGAAAATGGCAGCTAATACAATTATAGATGGTTGGCAAGTTACAGCAAGCGGTGCTGCGTATAAGTTATAAAATAAGAAAACCTATAGAATGGAAGATCACATTTAACTATAGGTTTTTTTGTTAGTATGGAAATCTATCTTTTAAGATTAGAAGTGTAAAAAGGGCTAATGATCGATATTCAGAATTATTTCAGTTGTAATTTTAAGTGCTATGTTAAATTTGAATGAAATGACTCTTCAGATAGAGTTGATTCAATCATAATTTTTGGATAATAGTAATCATAGGTTACTATCTATGTAAGTTCAGATAAGTTTTTAAAATGGTAGATGATTTTATTTAAATGAATCAAAAAGAGCTAATTCAAAAAAGTAAAATATATTTTGGTTTATATATAGAAAATATTTCTGCTTGTATTTAGACTGAATAAGAAGGGATAGATATTTAAAATGAATTTTATGAAATCAATGAAGTTATTGAATATTCAGTCAATTTTAATGAGGATATTTAATGGTGTATTTATTTTAGTATTCGGATATATTATTTTTAATATAGTTGCCCAACCATCTGTTTTATGGGACTTATTTAAACCTATCACATTAATAATGGGTAGTTTAATCTTTATTGGTTTATTTTTAATGATTAACTACTGGTTATTGAAGGTGTCTCAAAAGACATTGGTTAGATTAACTTTTGTAAATTTTGTAATTTTGTTCTTATTACAATTATTTTTCTTTTGTTACTTTAGAGTTATACCAAGTTGGGATTTTGGTGCAATTTTAAACTTCGCTTTATCGACAGTTGAAAGCACAGGAGATTTTGTTTTAGATCGTTATTTTTATTTTAAATATCCTAATAATATTCCAATCTATTTAATATATGTAGGCATGATTAAGTTTTTAAATTCAATAAATGTGACCGATTACTTATCGATTTTTATCATGCTTAATATAATCCTTGTAAGTTTCTCTGTTTTTTTAACCTATTACTTTATATATTTACGATATGGACTACAACAAGCAACATTATTTAGCTTTTTGATGTTATTTATCACACCATTTTACACATATACAACAATTGTTTATACAGATACCTTAGTCATGGTTTTTCCAATATTATCTATACTACTATATTTTTTATTTAATCAGTCTAAAGGATTTAAACGTTATGCATGGTTGCTGTTATTAGGAGTTATCCTGGCCATAGGAACGATGATTAAAACGAATGTTATTATTACTTTAGTTGCCATTTTAATTCATTATTTTATGACTAATAAAGGATGGAATGTTGTGATTTTTATTATTTTATTAGTGCTGCCATTTTATAGTGTTACGTCGATTTATCAACAAGAGATTTCACAGTATTCTCCGATTTCTCAAGAGGAAATGGGGTTTCCAGCGACTCATTGGATTTTAATGGGACTTCATGATCAACCGCAAAGACCAGGAAGTTATTATGCTGATGATGTCGAGCAGACAGAAGAATTAAAGCGTTCAGGACTTACTAATCAAGAGCTTTCAAATTGGCATTTAGAGGCCATCAAAGAAAGATTAGAGGATTATGGAGTTCATGGATATCTGAGATTTTTAAATAGAAAAATTAATTTCACGTGGGGGGATGGAACTTATTATGCTACTAATAAACTATCGAGACAACCGATGGAGGATAATATCTTCCAACCATATGTATTTGGAGAGAAAAATGAACCTTTCGTCATGGCTTGTCAAACTATTCAAGTAGCAATTTTAGGATTAGTATTAGTTGCTGGAATAAGTTTATTTAAATCATCTCATAAATTTGAACAAGTATTAACTATTCTTTTATTTGGCTTGTTTTTATTTCTATTAGTTTGGGAAGCTAGATCGCGATATCTTATTTTATATGTACCCGTCATCGCAACTTTGGGGATTTATGGATTAAATCAATTAAATAGTTATTTAAAGAAGGTAAAAGTTTATTATAGAAATTTAATAAATAAAAAGTATGGATTTGAGGAGAATTAATATATACTCATGATTTTTGATAAGAGATAGAGTTATCACCTGTCTATATAGAAGTAGCGATAAGTTTTTCACAGTTGAAAAACTAAGTCCTAACAGTTAGGGATAGTTACGAGCGAAACTCGCTATAAATCTGTTTTAGTCTTACTCACCTCACTGCTTTGATAGAGGTTACCTGGCATTTCCAATAGCAATGTATCCTCCTCCGCTAAGGCTCTAAAAGCTTTTATCATTTAAGAAACTTACCTAGACTTATATATTCGAAAGAATATAATGAAAATAATTGGAATTATGTCGAATATATGTTTTTTTTAGTATATAATGGTATAGTTAAAGGTAAATGTGTTTACAAGGAGGATTTAATGACAATAGAAGAGAAAGTTAAATTAATACTACTTAGTATTTTTAATGTATTATTTATCGGGATATTTTCGTATGTGTTCATTGATGCACTAATTCATCCGAGTCAAGTTTTTGCCACAATGAATCCGTGGATTGTTTTATTACTTTCCTTAATCGTGTTAGTTATTTTATATGGAGTATATCATACCTTAAGTCAACTATCTAAAAAGTCATTGATTATTTTTTCGTGTTTTAACTTTTTAGTCTTGATGGGGCTTCAGATTTTCTTTTTAAGATACTTTCAAGTGGAGCCATCATGGGATGTAGGAGGGGTTTACCATTCAGCCTTATCTGCAAAAGATGGTTTTACTGTCTTCCCAGAGTATTTTACGGATAAGTATCCAAATAATATTCCTTTATTTTTAGTTGAATTATTAGGAATGAAGCTTTTAAGTTTACTTCATATTGAAAATTATTATTATGTCTTTACGTTTGCTAATGCCTTAGTGATGACGTTAACCATGGGATGTTTTTATTGGTTTATTAAACGACGTTTAGGGTTAGTAGCGGCGACATGGGGAAGTTTTTTCATGTTATTTATTACACCACTTTACACGTATACGACGATTTTTTATACTGATACGACAGTAATGATTTTTATGATTTTGGGCGTGTTATTGTATGATTTATTTTATCATTCTAAAGATCGTTCACGTTATACGTGGCTTGTGTTAATGAGTGTTGTATTAGCAATAGGAGTCTTATTAAAGGCGAATGTTATTATTTTATTAGTTGCCATTTTGATTCATTTTGTTATGACGAATAGTTATAAGAGCTGGTTAGGGTTCTTTACAGGCTCACTGTTACCATTTTTTATGTTGACTATATTATATCAACAATGGATCACGTCTTATTATCCTGTTGAAAAAGCAGAGATAGGTTATCCGATGACACATTGGATTATGATGGGATCAGAAGGAAGAGGAACCTACTCAGCTACTGATGATGAGTTCACAAATGATTTAAAGTTAAATCAAGAATTAAGTAATGAGCAAATAAAAGAGGTTCATTTAGAAATCATTAAGGATCGATTAACGAAAAACGGATTCAGTGGATTGATGAATCATTTAAAAGAGAAAATTAATTTTACATGGGCTGAAGGAACTTATTTTGCACCTGAAAAATTGAGTCGCTTACCAGTGAGTGAGAATGTCTATCAACCTTATATTTGGGGAGATGCTAAAGTTTACTTTGTGTACTTCTGTCAGGCCGTTCAGCTAGTTATATTAGGGTTAATCGTTGTTGGAGGCATTAAATTATTCCAACAAAAATCAGCTTTTGAAATCGTCTTATCGATTGCAATCTTTGGAACATTTTTATTTTTATTAATTTGGGAGACCCGTTCTCGTTATTTAATTGTCGCTTTACCTTTAATCATGGCATTATGTGTTTATGGTATGGCATCTAATGAAAAATTATTAAATTAGAGTTTATCAGTTATTTGGAGGGTTTATATGTCGAAAACAATTTATTTTGTTATTCCTTGTTATAACGAAGGAGAAGTATTAGAAGTCACAGCGACAAAGTTAACAGAAAAAGTTGAAACTTTAATTGAGAGAGGTTTAATTAGTAAAGCGAGTCGTATTACTTTTGTAGATGATGGAAGTAAGGATAATACGTGGGCCTTAATTCGAACACTAGTAGAAGAAAATGTTTTAATCAGTGGAGTTAAACTTTCAAGAAATAGAGGGCATCAAAATGCGTTATTGGGTGGATTAATGACGGTCAAAGATTTATGTGACGCAACGATTTCATTAGATGCAGACTTACAAGATGATATTGATGTCATTGATCAATTTATTGAAAAGTTCATCAATGAACAGTGTGATGTCGTTTATGGTGTACGAAGTGATCGTGCCACAGATACAGGATTTAAACGACATACGGCCCAAATCTTTTATAAGTTAATGAGTATGATGGGAGCAGATATTGTTTATAATCATGCTGATTATCGTTTATTAAGTCGTCGTGCGCTAGAAGGGTTAGCAGAGTTTAAAGAAGTTAATTTATTTTTAAGAGGATTAGTTCCACTGGTTGGATATAAATCAGATGTTGTTTATTATGAACGCCATGAACGATTTGCTGGAGAGTCAAAATATCCATTAAAGAAAATGTTAGCTTTTGCTATTGAAGGGATTACATCTTTAAGTGTAAAGCCTATTCGATTAGTGACAAGCTTAGGAGTAACGGTGTTCTTATTAAGTTTAGTTTCGTTACTATATTCATTTATTCAATGGCTAAATGGGAATACGATTCAGGGGTGGACGACGTTAATTTTATCAATTTGGACATTAGGCGGAATCCAAATTTTATGTATTGGTATCATTGGTGAATATATTGGAAAAATTTATTTAGAAACAAAAGATCGTCCACGCTTTATTATTGAAGAATTTTTGAATGATTAAAAGTGGCAACTTAAAAGGCACTATCAGTCAGTTGATAGTGCCTTTTAAATTATTTTTTTAATGCGAAACGAACCATGAAGAAGTTGATAATGATTGCGATAGGGAAGACAAAGATAGGAGCAAGATTATCTGGCATTCCGATGAAAATAAATACATTTAATAAAATCATATGAACAAAATAATTGATTAAATGGGCGCCTGCAAAACGAATTCCATTTTGTGCATTTGCATTCGTTTTAAACGTGAAGAAAGTAGAGGCGAAGAAGTTAAAGATGAAACTAAGGATATACCCTATCGTATAAGCAAAGTTATAATTAATATGTAGTCCATACTCTAGACTTAAATAAATCGCATAGTGAATGGCTGTTGCTATGACACCAACAATCACAAATCGAGTAAACTCTAGTGTTTTCTTATTAATTATTTTAGACACTTTTATCACATCCTTTAAATATTTGAGTTCCGTAAGCTGCTAAAGCTAAGAAGATTGGAAGATATAAAACTAAATATCTTGAGCGCGTTTCCCACAATAATAGGAATAAAAATACACCTATAATTGTAATGGTTAAAATGGATTCGAATAGATCTTTTTTACGTAATAATCGGAAAGCACCTATTAGCATCGATCCAATTAGCGTAATATGGGAAATTTGACTGAAATAAATAAAATACTTATTTTGATGACCAATTATATAATCGGCATATGGATTATTTTCCATTAATGGTTCACGAATTAGCTTTCTAATCGAGTAGTAGGTCCCGTCCGACCAAGTATAATTAATCTTTTGTTTCAAGTGATCAATCATACCTGTAAATCCATAATTCTGAATTCGTTCTTTTATAATTTGAATATTTGCTTCTTTAATTTCTTGATTTGATTTATCGTCATTTTTTAATCCAATGGAGAAGTGAGCATCGTTATCATCATATCCTCCTGGATTATTTAGTCCCATCATAATCCAATGTGTACTTGGAATTCCAGTTTCACCTCGTGGCATAGAATTATGTGGATAAATCATTACTTTATAAATGAGAATTGTGCTAATAAATAATATTGAAATGGTTGAAGTAAATTTAATCCATGTTTTCCAATCGTGTGTCATAAAGTAATGAATAAGAAGTGCAATTAAAATAATTACCACGTTCGCTTTAATTAGGGTTCCGATGGCTAACCAAATGCCAAGAATAATTAAGAGTTTTTTATTCTTTATTTCAGCATGATAGAACAGATCATACAGTAATAAGGCTACGATCGGGAAAATCATTGAGAATGTATCTGTGTATACAATTGGAACATAGGCATAAAATGGGGTTATTAACAGGAATAAGAAACTAAATAAAGTAGCAGTTTGAAGATTGTAACGACGATAAATATACCAATAGGTACAAATTAGCGATATAAAAATAATTAACATATTAACAGCAATTAAAGGAGTTAAGTAATCTGAAATTCCAAATAATCTAAAGAATCGCATTAACAACATTTCTACAATTAATAGTGGAATGTTATTAGGATAGTATCCAACAAAGTAGAAAGATAAGTACTCAAACTTATCTAATTGACTTAAAGCCCCGTTATAGACCATTCCAAAATCCCAACTAGGATTTACTTGGAAAAATCGTAAAAAGATAAATTGTAAAAGAAATAGTACACTAAAATTAATGATTGAAATAAATATTAGCTTCTTTTTAGAAAGTTTACTAAAGCTCTTTATTAATAAATATAATATTAACAGAAGAATTCCTACACCGAGAATGATAATGAATGGATTTAACTCCATATACATCGGATAGGGATTAAATAGTCCATCATATAAAATATATGAGAAGATGACAAAGAACATTAATGTACATATTTGTAATAGAATTGTTTTGATCACATGATGATTCATAGAACCTCCCCTTTCGTAGATAGTAAAAAATTTTTAACCCATATATAGTATCATTTCCCATTTATAACCTAAATTATTATAGTATAAAATATGCTTGAAAACCTACTATTTTAGCTAAATTTCAACATTGTTCAAGTAAACAAAAGGTCTAATCTATTTGATAGTTAGACCTTTTTGTGTATTGCAGCATAATTTTAACTCTTCTTGAACGGATGAAGCAATGCTTTCTTTGAGAAGAATGACGAGGTAATCACCTGCTAAAAGTTCGGTATTCCCCCTTGGGATGATTTCATGACTCCCACGTTTGATGACAATGAGTAGACATCCATCCGGTAGCGATAAGTCGCGGACGAAACGCCCATCGATATAGGAATTAGTAAAGACTGGGATTTCAATCATGAGTTTGTCCTCTGACGTTTCAAAGGTTTTAGTTCCTTGAAGTTGTCGCCCCAGTAGGTAATCATAAACGGGCTCACTTTTTAGACATTCAGCCACGGTATAGGCGATGAGTGAAATTAAGGATAATGAAAGAAGATGCGTCAATGATCCGGTCATTTCAGTGATTAAGATACTCCCTGTAATAGGTGCACGGACGATGGCGGTAAAATAGCCGGCCATCGCTAAAATGATAAAGTTTTGAATCAAGGTTTCATTGATGAGTCCAAGGCTTGCTGCAACAGTTCCAAAAATCGAACCTGTGAGCGCACCTAAGACGAGGAGTGGAAAAAAGATACCACCGGGTACGCCTGAACCAAAACTAATCATGGAAAAGATAAATTTAACAATTAATAGAAGGAGTAACATTTTAATCGTAAAAGAACCGTGAATGAGGCTTTCCACGAGCGAATGTCCACCGCCTAAAACTTGAGGCAGAATGAATAAGAGAAGGCCTGCTAAAATAAAAGGAATGATGGGACGATACTGTTTTTTTAGCCAGGTGAGTTTATCGTATCTCTCTAATGTCCTTTTAATTGTTTTATTATAAAAGACACCACAAAGCCCGGTTATTATTCCAAGAATGATAATGAGCCAGTAGTGATCAAGTGGGATGGCCTCGAGTGTATTAAAGTTAAAAACAGGTTTTAAACCGAAGAAGTTTTTAGAAACGAAGTCAGCCGTTAATGAGGCTGACATGGCTGAGATAAGAACGAGCGGTGAAAAGTGTTTATGGACTTCTTCTAATGAGAACAGAACACCAGCTAAGGGAGCATTAAAGGCGGCAGCAAGACCGGCACTAGCCCCACTTGAAATTAAGTATTTTTCTTCTACTTTTGACCGATTGGTAAGCTGGCTTAAGTATTGAGCTGTGGCTGCTCCAAGTTGAATAGAAGGCCCTTCTCTCCCAACTGAAAGACCTGCTCCAATACATAATGTTCCTCCAATAAATTTTCTGATGAGAACAGATAATGGGTTCATTTTTAGTTTGTTAGCGAGAACCCCCTCTACTTGTGGAATTCCACTTCCGCAAATCATGGGATCTTTTATCATAAGTTTCCCGACAAATAGAGCAACGAGAATAAGAAGGATGAACCAGCTAATGGTATGCAAGATGGAATGTTGTGATGAAAAGAGGAGTTGTCGAGCCTGTTCGGCTTTCTCTAAAATGAGTCGATAAAAGACGACAACAAGACCTGAAATTAACCCGACGATCATCCCCTCAAGAGCGAGTTTAAGTTTGAGTTGTCGAAGTTGTGTTAATAAGGTTGAAATTGAATTCATATGCTTTCCCCCAATCTGAGTGCATTATAGTCTGTTTACTACAATAATTCAAGGTATTGGGTAAAAATTAGAAAATTATGAATGGGTATAACTTATCTTTTTTCACAAATAATAGGATAAATGCCGAAAAAAAGTGGGTGAAAATGAGATGGATATTTTTAAAATCTTTAAAGGAAAAAAGAATACGAAGGAACCGATTCCTGAAAAAGAACCCCAACGAATTTATTCAAACTTGGAACAAAACTTAACATTAATTAAAGAGAAGTTAGGAAATGCTAATGATTTATTGATTCGAAAGCTTCGTTTACAGGGTGCTGATGATGTCGCTGTTGCCATTCTTGGAATCGATGGATTAATTGATACGAATCAAGCGGAGCAATTTATTGTTCATGTTTTAGCTATTGATTTGTCGTTAGTTGAAGATTCAAAGACGCGTTCATGTGGTGTTTTTCAATCGATTTTTGAGTCTCGTATTAGTATGATAGATGCACAGTGTGCGCAAAGGTTTGACGATTTATATACAAATTTATTAAATGGACATATCATCGTCTTAGTTGACGGGGTCGACCAGTTAATGATGTTTGATTGTAAAGGATGGCAAATGCGCTCCATTAGTGAACCCCAAACGGAACAGTCGTTATATGGTCCGAAAGATTGTTTTGTGGAGACGATTCGCACGAATACGGCGACGCTTCGTCGTCGGATTAAAGATCCTAATCTTCGTTTTGACGCTCATGTGGTCGGAACGGTGACACAGACCGATGTTTTTGTGGCTTATATTGAAGGAATTGCAAATCCTGAACTTGTTCAGACCGTGAATAAGCGAATTAAAAGCTTAGATATTGATGGATTGGTTGATTCGAGTGAATTGATGCAGTTGATTGAAGATCACCACTTAACTATCTTTCCTCGTTTGACTCAAACAGAGCGTCCAGATAAAGTAACAGCTGCCCTTATGCAAGGAAGTGTGGCCATCTTATTCGATGGATCTCCTTTTGTGACGGTTGGACCTGCTTATTTTATTACGATGTTTCAGATTACAGATGATTATTATTCACGGCCTTTGATTGCAACATTAACTCGAATCCTTCGTTATGCTTCTTTTTTATTGGTTATTTTAGTCCCCGGTTTATATGTTGCGATTTCTACTTATCATCAAGAGATGATTCCAACGGTCTTACTCATCACCATTATTAATCAGCGGAGTTCAAATCCGTTTCCAACCTATATTGAAACCTTGGTTATCTTAGTCCTCTTCGAGATTATTCGAGAGGCTGCGTTACGTAAACCAAATGTGGTAGGGGATTCAATGACCATCGTTGGATCTTTAATTATTGGACAGACGATTGTTGAGGCAGGCCTTGTTTCTTATATGGTTATCATTATTGTTTCGATTACTTCGATTGCAGGCTTTATTTTATCAAGTAGTCGTCTGAATAATGCGACTCGAATTTTAACATTTATCTTCTTATTTTTAGGAGCAGCGTTTGGTCTTTACGGAATTACGATTGGATTTATTATGCTTATTCTTCATTTAGCTTCCTTGACGACGCTAGATCAACCTTATCTTGCTGCAATGGCTCCTTTTAATTTACATGATCAAGAGGATCAATTTTTAAGATTACCTTTTTCATGGATGAAATATCGTCCTAAAATTTTCAAAACGGGTAATCGAACGCGTCATAATATGAAAAATCCAGTAAGGAAGGAGGAATAGTGATGAAGCGATGGCTATTTTTAATGAGTGTTTTAGTTTGTTTAAGTGGTTGCGCTCATAAAGTTGAAATGAGTCAATTAGGAATTGTGTCAGGATTTGGAATCGATAAAATTGAGGATCGATATCGTCTAACGGCTCAAGTCGTTAATCCGAGTTCAATTGCTGGAAATCAACATGATACCCTTTCTATTTTTTCTGTTTCAGCTGAAGGTGAAACATTATATGATGCGTATCGTGAATTAAATACGTTGACTTCTAAAGTCCTCTATCTTCCTCATTTAAGCGTGATTGTACTAGACGAAGAAATTGCGAAAGATGGGATTAATACCGTGTTAGATTTCGTTTTACGTAATGCCGCGATTCGCCCCAATATTACAGTGGCGATTGCCAATAATGCTCCGGCGGCAGATATTTTACATGTTTTAATACCGAGTGATCAAATTCCCATTACTCAATTAGATTCATTATCAAATATGTGCGTAAATTGTACAGGAAGACAGGTAAATTATAACCTTTATCAAGTGAGTGAGCGAGTTAATGCTGAAGGAGATAATATTGTCCTAAATAGTGTTGCGATTATAGGAGATGGAATCTCACAAGGTGAAAAAATAGAAAATATTTTACAAGTAGAGCCGCCTACTCAATTACAAATCGATTCATTGGCTGCTTTTAAAAGTGATAAATTGGTCGGTTATTTAGATAGTGAGGAAGCTGAGTACTATAATCTTTTAGTGGGGAATAGTAAGCGTTATGTGTTAAATACAGTCATAGATGAGACATATAAAGTCGCTTATGAAGCACGGGACACAAAAGTTGAGATTAAACCGAATCTTGATGAAAAGAAAGTGAAAGTTGAATGTAAATTGAGTGGAATTTTAATGGAGAATGAATATCCAATCAATTTAATGGAACCTAAAAATATCTCCATCTTACAAAGTTATTTTGAGGAGACTTTAAAAAAAGATTTAATGGATTTTATCTCTAAAACACAACAAGAGCTTCAATCGGATATTCTAGGTGTTGGAAGTAAGATTCATCAAAAAGATCCTAAAAAATGGGCAGCGGTTAATGGCTATTGGGAAGAAATTTATCCAACGCTTGAATTTGAGGTTGATGTGAAAATCGAGATTAATTCGGTTGGAGATATTGCTAATTTAAAAGATTAGAAAGGAGAGTCTGTTATGAAAACATCACGGATTAGTTTAAATCAATTTTTAACTTTACTTGTTTTGTTTTTATCTAGTAGTGCATCACTTGTTAATGTGGGACGTTTTTCAGGACGCGATGTTTGGATTGTCATTTTAATTAGTACTGTTTTTGGTGGTCTCTTATTTACTATTTATTATCGAATTAGTAAATTACATGGGTTTCAATCGTTGACAGAAATTATTAGGGATCTTTTTGGAAAATGGATAGGTGGGTTAATTATTCTTGCTTATATGGGATATTTCTTGTTTTTAGCGACGGGGTTATTGAAAAGTACGTCTGATATGATTAAGGCAACCATCATGATTGATGCTAATCTAACGCTTGTGATTACACTTTTAATGATTCCAATTGTCTATGGACTGATTCTTGGGGTGAATGTCATTGGTCGCTCATCAGAGCTGTTGTTTTATGTTGTTGGTATTTGTTTTATCCCATTATTAATTGCCGTTTTTACATCAGATATCTTTAAATTTGAAAATCTATTACCAGTTCTTGAAAAAGGATTATTTGCCTTAAAGACTGATATTTATACGATGAGCTTGTTTCCATATGGTGAAGCCCTTGCCTTTCTATTTCTTTTTCCATTAATCCCGAATGATAAAAAAGGAAAAATCTTGAAATATGGCTATGTCGGCATTACTTTGGCGATGGTTATCTTACTTGGAATTGATGTGATGAATATTGGGATTTTAGGTGCTGATTTAACAGAAAACTTCGTCTATCCTTTCTTTAATGCGATGAAAATGGTTGGAGTGAGTGTTGTTTTTGAACGAGTTGATCCATTATCTATTATTATTTTAATGACGACTTGTTTTTTTAAGATCAGTATTTATTGTTATGCAGGACTTTCTTGTTTAGAAAAAATCGTTGTTCGATTTAACTATCGTCAATTAGCTATTCCTATTGGAATTTTGTTAATCGTTGGAGCAACAAAGATTAGCTCTAATCGGATTGAAAATATTTACCGTGTAATTATTGAGAATCCTAAAGGGCTTCTCCCTATTTTCCAATTAGCTATTCCAGGATTAATCTGGATTATGAGTGAGTTTAAGTATCGTAAACATCCGAAAGACGTAAAAACTGAGGCTAGTAATTAGCCTCAGTTTTTACTATTTACGGTCGTAGGCCGTTTCTGAAAGACGATCAATTTCTGACCAAGCCAATGAGATGTATTGTTGAGCGAGTTTTTCATTTTCCGCATTTGCATCTAATAACACTTGGCGATCTTGTAAAGTTTCCGCTTTAAAGACTTCATATTCTGCTGTTTTATATTCAACGTTGTAGTGATAAGCCTTTACAACATAGTCTTGAAGCGTTGCGACCTCTTCATTTGGTCGTTTTAGTGATTCAATAGCATTCATTTCATTCGTTGTTTGTTTTAATAGATTATGTCGGATTGAAAGTTGAGCTGTTTCAGCTTCTGTTCCCGCTACAGAATATACTTGCGTTAAGTTAGAGTCGAGTAGTGAAATGGTGTCTTCAAGGGCCTTTACTTTTTCATACATATAATCTACAAAGTCTTGCTGTGTGGCGAATGTTTTTTCTGTTGAATTGGTGGTTTCTGTTTGTTGATTTGAATCATTTGGTTGTGAATTGTTTTCTTCCGTACTTGGATTAGAGACCGTGTTAGTGTTCGTTCCGGTATTGGTTGTGATGGATAGACTTTGTAGCGATTGAGGTGTTGAGATAGTTTTTGGACTTGTATTATTGGAGCAACCGGATAAACTCATGATCATTAATCCTAAAATTAGGCATACATTTTTCATAATTTTCACCTCAGTTATCAGTATGTTCCATTGTATTCATGAAGGTAGAGGTTCATACGAAAAGGAGGTGCATTTAGTTTATCTTTTGTTCGTCATTAACCGTAAATTTTGTCCATTTTGAAAGATATTTAGATTTTTGAATCAGAGTTAGGCGAGGTAAGTAGTCAACGCCTCCGTAATAATCGCGTTTTAAGATATAGTTCACTTGTAATCCAATCATGATGGCATAGCCTAAAATATAGAGCCAAAAGAGAAGGATAATAATGACTGAGAGGCTCCCATAGAACTTATTATAATTGGCGATGTAATTGGCATAGAAACTAAACCCAATTGAGGCGACACTCCACCCAACGGCTGTTACTAAAGCACCGGGTATAATTTCATGAATTTTAATTTTAATGGTTGGTGCGAGGTAGAACAGGAGGACAAAGAAGGAGAAATAGGAAATGAAACTGATCGTTGATCGAATGATATTAAAGAGAATAATCATGTATGAATCCACTTGAATATTGAGAAGGTGAAGGACGAGTGAGATGATAGCTTGACCAAATAAAGCGAGGATGATAGCAACCACGAGAAGTAAAATCATAAAACAAAGCATCATAAATGAAAAGATACGTTCAAGATAGGCGAATTTCATGAGGGGAACTTGATAGGTCGTGTTAGCAGCTATCGAAATCCCGTAAAAACCTTTTGAAATGAGCCAAAAGAAAGAGATGGCGGTCAGTAGAACAAATAAAGTTCCCGATTGAGGAGCAGAGGTTGTATCAAAAAGATAGAGTAAAAGTTGTTGAACTTCTTGTGGCGCATAGGCTGTAATCAAATATTTCACGAGATCGGTATTTAAAGAGAGATAAGTTCCGAGCTGAACAATGACGACGAGTAGCGGGACGATGGCCATAATTAAGTTGAATGCAATTTGTTCAGGTAAGGCTTTAATCTCTCGATGATTCATTTGTTCTTTTACTTTTTTGATAAAGGTTAAGCTAAAAACATGTTGCATAATTGGTCCCTCCCAACTAAGGTTTTTAATTTATGATATGTCGTCAGTTTAAGGGAAATACCATGATTAATAAATGGTTTTATGTTGTTTATGTATATTTTACACAAAACTCGACAAATTATTAGTGATAATTCTTTTATAATGAGAGGTGAACAACATGAATCGACATTTTAGTTGGAAGTTGACTGTTCTAACGTTCCTCTTATGCTTTATCTCAGTTTGTCACGCAGAGGCGAAAGATATAGGCTGGGGTATCCCAAAAGGTGAGAATCATGAGCAACCATGGCCGGGTCAAGAGTTTGATGATATTATTCGTCAAAATGATGCTTATTATATTGGTCCCGCCGATCAAAAAATGATTTATTTAACATTTGATTGTGGTTATGAAAATGGAAATACACCCTTAATTTTAGATGTTTTAAAAGAACATCAAGTGCCAGCTTTATTCTTTGTGACGGGACATTTCATGGAACAAAATCCGGAACTTGTGAAACGAATGGCAGATGAGGGACATATCGTCGGCAATCATACGTGGCATCACCCAGATTTAGCGAAAGTCAACAAAGAAAAATTTAATGAAGAATTACAATTAGTTGAAGATAAATATAAAGAGATTACGGGCCAAGAGATGGTTCGTTACTTAAGACCACCTGAAGGACATTTTAATCAACAAATGTTAGATTGGGCGAAAGAGCGTGGCTATTATACAATTTTATGGTCTTTAGCCTATATGGACTGGGATGTGAATAAACAAAAAGGTGCGGATTATGCGTATAATCAAATTTTAGCACGTATGCATCCGGGTGCCATTGTGTTAATGCACAGTATCTCAAGTGATAATGCAGAATGTTTAAATAAGTTAATTCCTGAACTTCGAAATGAAGGGTATGAGTTTAAGTCACTGCAATATTTAATGACACAAGATAGTCCGGTGATTATTGAATAATTGGTTATAATTTGTAGAAAAAAGTGATGTAAACGTTACAGGGACACTGAAAGAACACGTTTAATTCATTTTTTGTACATAACTTTGTGCCATAATAACTATGGATGAAAATGATAATAAATTTTCTCCCCCTTTGATTTTCTTATTCATTATGTTTTCTCACTCCCAAACGGATCGTGTTCCCCCACGACCGTTTAACCAAACCTCGAGAGTTCCCCCTCTCGAGGTTTATTTTTTGTTTGTTCAGCTATTTTTGTAGAGCAAAAATTTAGCTGAACTATACTCCGCGCTTGGCGGAGTTGTCTGCTTAAGTGAAGAGATAATTTCGGATTTTCGAAATTATCTCTTTTTTTCTAGGTTGTGGTTAAAAGTTTGATTATTTCTTTAGACATTCATCAGGTAGCTATATAGATAAAAGATGACTAAATTATAATAATATAAATGAGGCATTTATTTTCGATGAAGTGCTTTTAATGGGCATTGCATATGATAAGTGGTTTCACCACTTATCATCCCATGATAGACTCCCTCGTTAAATTGCCTCATTTTATTTATTATTATCATAATTTCTAGGAAAAATGAATTTTGAATCAACCTTTTACTTTGTGGCTAGTGCTTATTAAGACTTCTACTAGTAATAATATAAAAAAATATGAGAGGAAAATCTCTTTTATCAGTTAAATGGTCTTGTATAGAAGGAAGTATCCATTTAGGTAGAAGAAATTAGGTATAACCATTAAAGGTGAACTGTATAAGATGACTTTGATAGGATGATAAGCGTCGCACAGTTATTATTGAAGTGCCTATAAAAATGACCTCGATTTTAGAAGATAATTTATTAATATTTAAAATAGAGTCTTCACCAAAAATGGTGCTTGACTTGGTTCAACTAAGAAATTAACTCTAATGGTTCATCATTAGTAATGATAAAATACTGAAATTCTAAATCTGTGATTCAGCTATTTGTATCAACTTTTTTGTCAAGAACCAATTCTGGTGTTGAGCCTTAAAATAATGAAAAAATTTTCGGATTTTTGTTTAGGATTTTGAATGGGTGCCTATAATGAGGGTGTGTAGAGATAACCTCCCAAGTTAATAGTCTTTCATGGTGGGACTATACTTTGAGTTTGTACTTGAAGTTCTCTATTTACCAATACAGAAGTCTTATGTATTTATCATCTTGATGCTAAATACATATAATGTAGACTTTCTTCTCCAATTCTCTCAACCTCTCTTTAATATAGAAAAAAGGAACTAAGATGCAGTTTCCCCTCTGCACTTAGTTCCTTTTGTTATCTATAATTATTTTTTCCACCTTTGATTTTGTTTTGGAAGCGACCTTATTCTTGGATAGCTTCCGATTTGTTTTGTGATTTTGCATAAAAGATTGTAGCGATGAAGCCAATGATGATGATGAGATAGGCAATCATTAAACTTTCAGTCATTCCAAATGCGATGTATGCGAGTGAAGCGATACAAGCTGATAAAAGGGCGTATGGTAACTGAGAGTTAAAGTGAGCACCTAAATCACAACCTGATCCTGTTGCTGATAAAAGGGTTGTATCTGAAATAGGTGAGGCATGATCTCCAAAGATAGCACCTGATAAAACAGCGGCCATGACTGGAATCATTAAATTCATATCAATCGCCGCTGCGACTGAACCAGCAATTGGAAGTAAGATTCCGAATGATCCCCATGACGTTCCTGTTGCAAAAGCCATGAAGCTTGCGACAATGAACATCACAACTGGGATGAAGTTTGGATTAATGTTCGCTGATGTAATGACAGAGGCTAAGTAGCCACCTGCATCTAACGCACTAACTAACTCACAAATTGCCCAGGCTAATAATAAAACGATAATGGCTCCAACCATTGACTTCATTCCTGAGAAGAAGGCTTTGACATATTGGTTCTGCGTGACTTCACCACTTATGACATGACGATATGCCATTCCCATTGACACGATTAATCCCGCTGCTCCACCAAAGCGAAGCGCTGTTGATAGGTTGATGTTATCTAAGATTGCGAAGAATAAGTTGAAGTCTGATGTGTTATTCATTGCCCCTATATAGCCAGTATACACCATCGTTAACACCGTCACGACGATTAAGGTCAAGATCGGGACGATTAAATCCCATACTGTTCCTTTTGATGACTCCACGTCGCCTCCGTGAGCGCTTGCCACTTCAGCACTCGTAAGAGAACTATCATTCCCATTGATCGTATCCGTCTCGTATTTTTTCATGAGTCCAAGATTTAAATTGTATTTAATGACAATGAAGACCATGATAACTGAGACAATCACATAGAAATGATAAGGAATCGTCATTAAGAAAGCAGAGAACGTATTGTACGTCGCACCTGTACTTGCAAAAATAACTGCCATCGACCCCATCACTCCAGTCGCCCAACTTGAAATCGGTGAGATCACACAGATTGGTGCTGACGTTGAATCGACAATGTAAGCTAGTCGTGCTCGTGAAATTTTTTGTTGCTGAGCTAACGGTTTTGAGACATTTCCGACAACTAGGGCATTAAAGTAGTCATCGACAAAAATTAAAATTCCTAAAATGGCAGACGTATATTGAACGCCTTCGCGCGTTTTGACGTGTTTGATAATCGCTTTTGTAAACGCAGACGCTCCGCCTGATAAGACGATGTAAGCTGTAATGGCGCCAAGTGCAAGTAAGAAGAAAACAATCGACAGGTTCCAATCATTTAAAAAGCCGATTAATCCATCTTTTTCAAAAATAAGTCCACTAAACGTTGATCCAAGCGTTTCAACCGTTTGAATGAGATTGAAATTGGCTAAAATAAAGGCAGCCGAGATGGCACCAATCCCGAGTGATAATACGACACGGCGCGTAAAAATAACAAGGGCAATAGTAAGTAGTGCCGGAATTAACGCATAAATAGTTCCAATCATATAAATCCTCTCCTCAATTGTTAGTGCAATTGAATAAGAAGCTGTTCTTTTGATAAAGAAAAAAGAGCCATGCAGAGTTAAACTCATACATGGCTCTAAAAAGTCTAAGGTTGTTAGACGATAGATGACAAGTATTATTTAACTCTCCGATCATTAGTCCTCCACTACAATTGTAGTGACAGTGTTAAATTTATTCAACATAACACCAGCACAAGTTTGGTTGACACAAACAAGACTTCGGCGTGGACACCTTTTAGAATTTGTCATCGACGTCACTCTCGAAATTCCTACTCATTGGACACGCACCTCTAACTCATCAAAGAGAACAAGAGACATATTCAATTAAGCCTATTTTAGCATCTTTTATAAAAAAGTCAAGCATTGGGTTCTAAAATAATCAAATCAATGTGTGAAAGTTATCATGAAACTATTAATGTGCAATTTTAAAGAAAAATTTTCCATCATATGAAAATACACTGATC
>OATT01000590.1_pt1 | contig 32375 bp, 30 predicted proteins | sample 1476071 | NCBI WGS metagenome assembly OATT01 (sample SAMEA2579989, study PRJEB22360) | human gut metagenome | biome: human gut; feature: human-associated habitat; material: faeces | place: Denmark | collected 2008/2010 | reverse complement strand
CACGAACGTAATAGTTATGGAGCCCACCGTTCGTTATTACGAGCCGCTGGCTCGTGAGCTTTCACAGGCAGGTTTTTTCGTATCTGCCATAAATCCAAAGCTCATTAAAGATTTCGGAGATAACTCTCTCCGTAAAGTAAAATCGGATAAAGCTGATGCTGTAAAAATAGCCCGTTATACACTTGACAATTGGATTGAATTGAAACAGTATAGTCTTATGGATGAAATACGCAACCAGTTAAAGACCATGAACCGTCAGTTTGGCTTCTACATGAAACACAAAACAGCTATGAAGAATAACCTCATCGGCATCCTCGATCAGACTTACCCTGGTGTGAATACTTACTTTGATAGCCCTGCCCGTGAGGACGGCAGCCAGAAGTGGGTTGATTTTTCCACTACATACTGGCATGTGGACTGTGTTCGTAAAATGTCATTAAACGCATTTGTCGACCATTATCAGAAATGGTGCAAACGCAGGAAGTACAACTTCAGCAAAGACAAGGCTGAAGAAATCTATGGAGCTGCCAGGGAACTCGTTCCTGTGCTTCCAAAAGATGACCTAACCAAGCTAATCGTGAAACAGGCCGTAGAACAATTAAACACTGCTTCCAAGACCGTGGAAGAACTCCGTACCCTGATGAATGAAACAGCCGCCAAGCTGCCTGAATATCCCGTTGTTATGGGAATGAAGGGTGTCGGCCCGTCTCTCGGACCTCAGCTTACGGCTGAGATTGGAGATGTCACACGTTTCACTCACAAAGGTGCTATCACTGCATTTGCCGGTGTAGATCCAGGTGTCAACGAATCCGGAACCTATGAGCAAAAAAGCGTTCCAACTTCCAAACGTGGCTCATCATCCCTTAGAAAAACCTTATTCCAGGTCATGGACTGTCTCATTAAGACAAAACCGCAGGATGACCCTGTATATGCGTTTATTGATAAAAAGCATGCCCAGGGAAAGCCTTACTATGTTTACATGACCGCAGGCGCTAATAAGTTTCTGCGAATCTATTCTGGAAGAGTAAAAGAATATCTTATGTCTCTTCCAGAATAATGAATAACCACATCCTTTCAAACCAGCGGGTAACGGTGGTCTATTTGGTGTACCTGAAATTCAGTCAATAATAAATCTTAAAAATTTTTCATTTTCCTATTGACTTTTTATTTGCAGGCTGTTTTGAAACTTTTTTCATCTCCAGACACGACAAACAGCGGCTGGTTTTCACCCCATCCACCGCGTCACACCCACCCTCCTTCATCACCTAAATCCCTTGATTTTACAAGGTTTTCGCTCACTTTCTCGGGTAAGAAATTATGAACTACAGATGAGAACCTTAAGCCCTCTACATCCGTTGTTCCTATTATGACACAGGCTTATTATGACACAGTCTTATTATGCCAAATACTTATAATGACTCTGTCTTCTAAAGACCTATTCACATTACAATCGCTAAATTCAAACATCCACAATCCTCCGAAACCATTTATTTATCAGCCTTTTTCCAGTTTTACACACATCTTCACTCTTCTTCATCCCCACATTCAACGATAGCACTCCTCACTCTATGCCCATCCCAAATACCGATTTTCCACTTACTATACCGTTGTTGGATACACACAAGAGGCTGTTTGTTGATACAGCGTGCCATGGCTATGCTCTAGAGTGTTGCTCCGGACTGTTGTATGTTCTTTTTCACTGATTTTGTAGGATGAGAACATTATTCTCTGTCCCTGTGTTCATGATAATCCCTGTCATTTTCCCTCACTACTTTTGTGGCATAAACATTGTCATAAAACACCTTCAATTCTCTGAAAAACTCCAGCCTAAAGATGATATTCTTACTATCCACCTTTTGCCTTATACAATAGCTACTCGCTGTTGCTTCACTTATTCATCATATTCATTCTCTGGCTTCCATCCTAATGCCTACCTTCTCCACTCTCTCTATGTACAAATTTTTAAGTGATGAAACTGATATTATTGAATTTTATAATTTATTATAATTATTACTTATCTAATATGAATCAATATTACATCGACCCCTCCCCTCTAAAAACAACCACAACAGTCCTCCACAACAATTTCAAATCCAACCCCAAGTTCCAATTAGTAATATATTCCGTATCCAACTCCACAACCTTCTCAAAATCCGTGATCCCACTTCTCCCACTAACCTGCCACATCCCGGTAATCCCCGGCTTGATTGCCAGTCTCTTCCTATGATGCACCTCATACTTCTCCCATTCATCCACAGTAGGCGGTCTTGTCCCAACCAGGCTCATATCACCTTTCAGCACATTCCAGAACTGCGGAAACTCATCCAGAGAAGTCTTCCTGATAAAATTCCCGATTCCTTTAATGATTCTGGGATCATTATCCATCTTAAACATCAGGCCATCCTGAATCTTATTCTTCTCCATCAGCTCTTTTTTCCGCTCCTCGGCATCCATATACATAGAACGGAATTTATAAATCTTAAACTTCTTCCCATTCTTTCCAACCCGAATCTGGGAAAAGAACACGGGTCCCGGTGATTTTATCTTAATAATGGGCGCAATAAATACAGTCAGTATCCCTGTCATCAGAACACCGACAAATCCCCCGACAATATCCATAGCCCTTTTCAAAAACATATCTCTGGGTGAAGCCATCTTAATACTGCTGGAAAGCACAGTATATCCTGCCATTTTCTCCACGATCTGGTTATTGCCCAGCACTTCCAGCTTAGCCAGCTTCATATGTATCGTCACGCCCATGCTGGCGCAGCTCTTTATCATCTCATTCGGTATAACCGTCTCCTCTGAAGGATTGAAAAACACTTCATCCACCCAGTTCTTCTGGATATAAGAAACCATACTGTCCTTATCCGCCACAACAGGCACACCCAGAATCTTCTTGCCGGTCATATGCACATCTATAATAGCAATCCCATCCAGGTATAAATTCTCAAAATTATTCCTCAGGATAGTCTTCACCACTTCAGATGCCACATCCGCAGACGTCACCAGCAGCAGAGAACGCTTCCCTTCCTGCTTATCCACTCTTCTCTTAATATTCTGTTTCCACGCCAGTCTTGTAACATAGGACAACACAATATAAATGCCCCACATGCTGATAAAAATAACGCGGGAATATGTAGAGGACTGCTTCACAAAAAACAAATACACCAGCATAGTAGCTATAATATAAGTCACATGTTTAAATACAGCCACAAACTCTTTAAAATAGCCTCTCCTCAAAATACCGCTGTAACTTTCATTGAAAAACACAACGACAAAAAAGATAAAAAGCAGGATAATCTCCACATCACGATAATTATCATCGGACAGTCGGAACATTTTCCCGTTTCTAAAGACATAACTCAGCAGAAATGAAACTTCCATACAGATCAAATCCAGTATGATGAAATCCAAATGCTTTAACCAACTACTTCCATTTTTCTGATACATAACTAACTCCCAAATCCCTCAATGATTTTGCCGCGTTTCGCAGCAATCGGCAGAATTATTTTATACGATCATACGAAAACTTTGTACATTCATCCCAGCCGTATAGGAAAAGCTGACCACTCCACCCTGTAATTCTAGGGCTGTATCGACACGGAGCGCCAGCCAATAATCACTTATTTATTCCTTTGTTCCTGTACATTCTAACGCGTTTGACATATTATGTCAAGCAACAGGATGCATCTTTTGTTATACATCTGTTTTCGGATTAATCTAAAATATTTCCAACAGGTTCCGTTTTCTCTTTAAATAAACACAAAAGCCGGCATATTTCCTTATGTTATCCGGCTTTTTAAAAAATAATCCATGAATCATTCCCCTTCCATTCGTCATATTAACATAACTGAACCGCTACGCCATTTTTCTTTCTCACGTAATGAAAATCCCATTCTGCCGGGGGCAGAACGCAGCACACGCATCTGCGGCAGCCTCACGAACGACACAGCACTTCATAAAGCAATTTTTTTCGACGTCCCATTTGCATAAAAAACAGCACTTTCAGAATACTATCTATAATAACCAGTTAAAAAGTGCCTGTAAAAAAATTACATTTTATTGTAACTTAGATTTTATCTTCTTATAGCAGTAATGAAAACGAACCTTGAGCACATTTTTTATCTCCTTACAGTTCATTTTTTACCGTTTTATTTCTGGTATCGTAGTCAAAGGGATATTTTTCCATAAATAAAATATACGGAGGACAAAAAATGAAGGAAATTGACAAAGTTTATGTAGGAAAAAGGATACAGCAGCAACGGGAATTACTGGGATATACCCGGGAGGAACTGGCTGAAAAGGCGGATATCACACCACGCTTCTGTTATGATTTGGAACTGGGACAAAAGGGGATGTCCGTGGACACTCTGTGTAAGCTGAAATCCGCACTGCATATTAATATTGACTACCTGCTCTTTGGAGAACAGAAGGCTCTGAATGATTTAAACTCTATCAAAATACTGATTGAAACCTGCCCCTCGGATAAACGCACCTTTTTGATCGACATCATCACCTCATATTTAAAGGCAGTAAAATAACTTCAAAACTTTCCCCTTCACTGGTTCCAGATAATTTATTGTAAATATAAATCTGTCAGATTATCCATCTAATATTCTTATTACTGAATAAACATCCCATATTTGCAATATAATATATATTAGAATACCTGTTCACAAATATTATAAAAGAAGGGCTGGGTTTATCCTATGATCGTATTTATCGCTGTATCATTCCTGGTCGGCTCCATGTTCGGAATTCTGTTAATGTGCCTGGTTCAAATCAACCGGCTTCACGGGGACCCGGAACCTGGCAGCAGCCTTCCGGATGACTATTCTGACGCTAATATGTGACGCAAGTGAAAACAACAGACAAGCTTCACAAAAAAAGCACCGGAAGCAGAGTTTAATACTATGCCTCCAGTGCTTTCACTGAATTAAAACCACTCTATTTCACGTCTCTCCATATAATTGGATTCCAGATATTTCTGAACCTCCCTACAGTCATAGCTTCTGGCTTTGGCAGGACAGACTCTCGCACATCTCATACAGTTGATGCACAGACTTTCATCCACCTCATAGGTCTCCTTATCAATGGCGGCAGCCGGACATTTCTGCACACAGGCCTGGCAGCCATTGCACTTATCCCCATCCCAGAATTTTGCCACCGGTTTCATCTGCTTTGGTTCCGGTTCAGCTTCTCCGGGAAGCTCGACGGGGCCATGGAACTCCTCCTCCAGCCGTTTCTTTACTGTCACCGCAAACTTGCGGAAAATCTGCATATCTTCCTCATCCGGGCGTCCGGTTCCCAGTTTATCGGAATAAATATGAGGAATTACAGGCGCCACTGCCCCAATGCAGTAAAATCCCCTGTCCTCCAGTATTTTCTTCATCTGCGCCAGTGTATGGTCATAATGGCGGTTGCCGTATGCTGCCATTAAAATACACGGCGTATGGGACCCCTGCAGGTTTGTAAACAGCGCCTCATGCAATCTGGGTAGCTGTCCGCCATAGACAGGCGCTGCGGCAAGCAGCAGGTCCTTCTCTGTAAAGCTGTGTTTCTGTTTTCTCAATTTTCTTCTTGTCAAATCCAGATACTGTGGATTTTGTGACAGCATGCCGGCCAGCATCTCCGCTGCATGTTTTGTGCCTTCTGTGGGGCTGAAATACGCCACGGTCAGGGTCTTGTTTTTCTCCATAAGATCCGGTCTCCTCTCTTTTGTGCGCCTGAGGGACTGCTCCCATCTCCAGGCTTCAATTTTATTATGGTCACCGGTCAGCAGAACCTTTGGCACCTTTTTATCATGCCAGGTCTCAGGCCGCGTAAAATGAGGATATTCCAGCAAGTTGTCCTGCATGGATTCAAACTGGGCAGATTCCTCGTTGCTCAAAACGCCCGGTACAAAACGTGAAATGGCATCGATCATAACCATAGAAGCCAGTTCCCCGCCGGTGAGCACATAATCTCCAATGGAAACATAATCCGTCACGATTTCCTCCAGGACACGCTCATCTATGCCTTCATAATGCCCGCAGAGAAAGATAAGCTCCTCCTCCTGGGCAAAATCCTCCACCATTGTCTGGTTAAATACCTTTCCCTGTGGTGTCAGATAAATACAGCGGGGTTTTCTGCCCTTTTCTGCCGCCAGGGATTTCCCGGCAACGGAACAATAGGCCCGGTAAACCGGCTCTGCCTGCATGACCATACCGGCGCCTCCGCCATATGGGTAGTCATCCACCCTGTTATGTTTATTATCGGAAAAATCCCGGATATTGACTGTCTCCAGAGATATATGTTTCTCCTTCATGGCCCGGCCGATGATGCTGGTATCCAGCCCCTGCCGCACCATATCCGGAAATAGGGTCAACACATGAAAATTCATTGTAATCTCCATTCCGCTGCCCAAAAGCAGCACAAATAATATCTGTATCTAATCAGCCGCCAAAGCAGTCACCTGTTTAATCCAGAAGTCCGTCCATCAGATGTATCTCCATCCTGTTTTCTTCAATATCCACATCCAGAATACACTCGTGTATGGCAGGGAGCAGCACTTCTTTCCCTTCCCCTGTCTCTACAATATAAACGTCATTGGCTCCGGTCTCCATCACATCCTTCAGGACACCGAATTTCTCTCCGTTTTCCAGGTAAACATCAAGTCCGATAAGATCTGCAATGTAATACTCGTCCTCATCCAGGGGAATGGCCTGGTCTCTGGTCACATAAAGACTTCTGCCTTTGTATTTCTCTATGTCATTGATGTTGTTGATTCCTTTGAATTTCAGGATCGCGTACTGTTTAAAATATTTGACATTCTCAATTTCCAGTTCTATATACTCCCTGCCTGTATCCAGCAATACGCTGTCCAGGTCTTCAAATCTATGCACATCATCAGTGGTGGGATATACCTTGACCTCCCCGCGGATTCCGTGGGTGGTGGTGATCACACCTGCCTGTAATAAATCTTCCATGATCAAATTCCTTCCTATTATAAAACATCACGTTATTGCGGTCCTCTTTGTAATGAAAAAAGGGGGCTGATGCAGTAAAATTTACCGCGACAGCTCCCGCTTACACAGAACGGATATCATCCGCCGTATTCCTCGCCTGTACCGAAAGCCGCCCCGAAAGGCAGCCGGTCCAGTTATTGTAAAATATCTACGACTACTTTTTTGTCGCTTTTGGAAGATGCAGCTTTCACTACGGTACGGATTGCCTTGGCAATTCTTCCCTGACGGCCGATGACTTTGCCCATATCTGCCGGAGCCACTTTCAGCTCTACCAGAACGGCATTGTCCTCTTCTGTTTCCGTTACCGCAACTTCATCCGGATAATCTACAAGAGACTTTGCAATTACTTCTACTAATTCTTTCATTACAAGCTACCTCCCGGAATCCTATTTTTCGATACCAGCCGCTTTTAAGATTTTAGCAACAACTTCTGTCGGCTGTGCACCGTTAGCAAGCCATTTCTTTGCTGCTTCCTCGTCTACTTTGTAAACGCTTGGGTCCTGGTTCGGATCATATGTTCCAATCTCTTCGATGAATTTACCATCTCTCGGGGATTTGGAATCTGCAACGATGATTCTATAGAAAGGAGCCTTTTTCTGTCCCATTCTTCTTAATCTGATTTTTACTGCCATCTCATTCACCTCCTGGTTTTTTTCTTCTATATGTTAAAAGGGAAGTTTGAATTTTCCTCTTTTACCACCTTTGCCGCCCATAAGTCCGGGCATCTGTTTCATCATTTTCTTGGCCTGTTCAAACTGTTTGACCAGACGGTTGACTTCCGCCATATCCACTCCTGCCCCTTTGGCGATTCTCGCTTTTCTGGATGGGTTCAGGATCTCCGGATGAGAGCGCTCTCTGGGTGTCATGGATAAGATCATGGCTTCTTTTCTTGCCATATCTTTCTCATCTACCATGCTGTCGATATCTTTTATCTGACTGCCCATACCCGGTATCATGTTCAGTACACTGGATAAGCCGCCCATGTTTTTCATCTGGTTCATGCTCTCCAGATAATCGTCAAAACCAAAGGAATTCTTCCGGAACTTCTGCTCCATCTCCTTGGCTTTTTCTTCATCCAGATTGGCCTGCGCCTTCTCGATCAGACTCATCACATCGCCCATTCCCAGAATACGGGATGCCATACGGTCCGGATAGAACTGTTCCAGATCTGAAAGTTTCTCTCCCATACCCACGAATAAAATGGGTTTACCGGTGATCGCCCTGATGGATAATGCCGCACCGCCTCTGGCATCGCCGTCCAATTTTGTAAGAACTACGCCGTCAATGCCGACTTTCTCTCCAAAGGTCTCTGCCACATTTACTGCGTCCTGACCGGTCATGGCATCAACTACCAGAACAGTCTGGTCCACTTCAAGGGCTTCCTTGATGTCTGCAAGCTCTTTCATCATATCTTCATCAATGTGAAGACGGCCTGCGGTATCCAGAATCAAAACATTGAATTTTTCTTTTTTTGCATGCTCGTATGCTGCCTTGGCAATATTCACAGGGTTCTGCTTATCGCCCATGGAAAATACTTCCACGCCCTGCTTTTCTCCGTTCACCTGTAACTGCGTGATAGCTGCCGGACGGTATACGTCACATGCTGCGAGGAGAGGTTTACGTCCTTTTGACTTCAGCTTGCCGGCCAGCTTCGCGGTTGTGGTTGTTTTACCTGCACCCTGGAGACCAACCATCATGATAACAGTTATCTCACTTCCCGGCTTTAACAAAAGCTCTGCAGTTTCGCTGCCCATCAGATTGACCAGCTCTTCATTTACAATCTTGATCACCATCTGGCCCGGATTCAATCCTGACATGACGTCAGCACCTACTGCCCGCTCCTGGACGGATTTCATGAACTGTTTTACCACCTTGAAGCTTACATCAGCCTCCAGAAGTGCCATTTTCACTTCTTTCAGCGCTGCTTTTACATCGGCTTCGGTCAGACGGCCTTTTTTTCTCAAGTTTTTAAATACATTCTGAAGTTTATCGGTTAAGCTCTCAAATGCCATCTGCTATAACTCCTCTAATATTTCCTGGGAAATGTGTTCCACTTCTGTGACCAGCTCCTGTTTACTCATGGCCTCACAATGTCCGGTCAATTCCCGGATGCGGTGGATCTTTTCCTTGATGTTCACAAACTTCTCCACCAGATGCAGTTTGTCCTCATAATCCTGCAGGATCCTGCCGCAGCGCTTCACGTTGTCATGAACACCCTGCCGGCTGATTCCCAGCTCTTCGGCTACTTCGCTCAAAGAATAGTCATTCAGCACTACATCCTCGTATATTCTGCGCTGATGCTCTGTTAAGAGTTCACCGTAGAAATCGTACAGTAAAGTCTGTTCTACAATTTTTTCCACTCATCATCACCTTGTGTATCATACAACATCTTTCTTAAGGTGTCAAGTGTTTTTTCTTTACAAACTTTTGTTCTCCCGCTTTTATCTTGTCCGGGCTGAACTGGTTGACGGTCAAATCTATTACCAGGCCGCACCCTGCCGGGTACACCAAAGAATTTTAGATAAACTACACACTGCCATAAATAATTATATCAAATCAAAAGCCGGTTTCTGTGAGGTCTACCCTGCCCCATTCGCTGTTAAATTATATGAGGATAAGAAAACCATCGTTGAACCTGATATAAGCGTCATATATAACCGTGACAAGCTTACAGACCGGGGTTGTACCGGGGCGCCGGATTGGATTATTGAAATTGTTTCGCCTGGTAATTCCAGTCATGACTACATCCGGAAGCTAAACCTGTACGCCGACGCAGGAGTTAGGGAATATTGGATCGTGGATCCGATCACGCAGACAATCCTCGTGTATAACCTTGAAGAAACCCACTTCCAAGTAGGTACTCACACATTCCACGATAAAATAAAAGCAAATATATATGATGATCTGTGGATTAACTTTTCAGATATCAGGCTTTGATCATTGTCCGATTATGGCAGCAGTTTTACGCTGTACCTGTCTGTTTTTTCTCTATTCCATCTGTTGTTTATTTTCCGCCTTGCGCTGTGACAGCTCCTCATGGATCTTTTCCATTTTCTTCTGACTCAGATCATAAAACACAAGCAGCACTGCCCCCAGGATCAAAAGACCTGCCGGAAGTCCCATGGAGATGACACGGATTCCGCGTATGACCTGTTCGGTGGGTTCTGTATTTGCCACATATCCCACCATGGAAAGTCCGAAACCGGCTATGGCGGTGCTGAATACCGCAGCAATCTTGATGGAGAGCTGGAACATGGAAAAGTAAAGGCCCCTGGCATTCTTCCCGGTCTTCCATTCCCCGTAATCCACAGTGTCCGCGTACATGGAGGTATTCACCACATTTCCCCAGGAATATCCGATGTATCCCACGGAAATCAAGGCAATGATCGCGGTGACGCTGCTGCTGAACAGAATGGCCAGAATCATTCCCGCTGCCAGTACAAGATTTCCGGTGATATAAGCGTTTCGTTTCGATAAAAATCTTGTGACAAAGGGCACGCTGCTTGCCCCCACAAAAGCCAGAATATTGACCACCCCGAAAAACGGAGCCGCGCCGTTGATATCATGCACCACATATTTGAAAAAATAAGGGAACATGGCGTACATGACCAGCATACTTAAGATGCGGGTCACATCTGTCAGAAACAGCAGCATCAGATTCCTGTTCTTTAAGACAAGCCCCAGCATTTCCCCCGCTTTCAGACTGTCTTTTTTTCCTGAATCTCCCGGCATACTCTGAATATCTTTTCCTTTGGAAGCCCAGAGCAGATTGCCATATAGGAGCACACACACAATCCCCGCCACTATGGAAGCCAGGAAAAAACCTCCGGCATTCATCTCTTTTCCTCCGCCTAATATGGTGATCAGGGGAATCAGCAGAAATCCGGCCAGACATTTTCCCAGGGCATTTCCCTGTCCGCGGAACGTGGAGAGCTGTACACGCTCTTTCTGGTCATTGGTAAGGGATGAATTCATGGATGTATATCCCGTGTAGGCAATGTTTGTGGAGATACAGAACACTGCATAGACGATACAGGCCAGAACCGCCTTTGCCGGCATGGAAATACGATTATTCAAAAACATAAGTGCATTGGTGACGAAAATAAGTGGCGCGCCGATGATCAGCCAGGACCTGTATTTGCCCCATTTCATATGACTCTTTTCTATCACCGCACCGATGACCGGCGGGCTGCAGCTGTCAATGATCCTTCCCACCATCATCAGTGTTCCGGCTGCCGCTGCCGTGATTCCCGCCACATCTGTATAAAACATGAGCAGATATGTATTCGACATGGTGACCATAAAGATAAACCCCAAATCCGCAAGACCATAGGATACCTTCAGATATCCCCCCAGTTTTTCTTTTCTCTTTTCCATTTCATCCTCCTTCTCCGTGTGATTGGCAGTTACTTATTTTCCCTCCTTTCAATTTTGAATATTTTTCATTTTATATAATATTCATTGTAGCAGGTTTCCGTTGTCATGTCCACGTAATCTGTGATATTATGTAAAAAATGGATGTAGAAAAATAAGGGGGGATTTCATGCAGTATGCCAACGGAATATTGACAAAGGAATTGATTTACCAGACCGCTCGCCGGCTGATGTACGAGAATGGATATAAGAAGACCACATACCAGATGATTGCCCAGAAAGCAAATGTACCGGTGGGACTGGTCAATTATCATTTTAAAAAACAGGAACTGCTGGATAAAATATATATGGATTATCTCTGTCAAATCCAGGATTTTATTGCCGCACAGGCAGAGGGACTTCTCGACAATGAGCTGCAGGCTCATATGCTGCAGTCCAACATTATGATGACACAGATTTTTCGCGATTCCCATATCCTCTCTTTTCACCTGGAGGTCAATGAGAGTGATCTGGTTCCCCCTGCCTTCCACGGGGCTGTCAGAAAAAAACAGGTGGAAATACTGAACTATTTTCATGTGGATATCACACCGGAATCTTATTACTGGTGCGCAGCCGCAGAGTACGGTGCCAGACGTGAACTGATCCTGCAGAACAAAGATGTGGATATCAACAGCAGTGATTTCCGGCGGCTGTTGGATCTGCTGCCCACCATAGCAGTCCGGATCGCAGGATTAAGCCCCGCGATCATTCAGAAGAACCAGGAAAAGGCCAACCGGGTCTTTGCTGGGCTTGACTATTCCGGGATTCTTATGCTTCCCTGAAACAAAGCAGGATGACGTTCCCTGCTGCCGGACGCACAACGAGGGTACTGTGAGATATCACAGTGCCCTCGTTTTTTGATATTTATATTTTCTTTTCCATTGCCTATATCATATACTATTTCTTCACGGCCTGCAAGCAGAAACGTATATTATTTTTCGACTCTTGTCTCGGGCTGCTGCTTTTCACAGATCAAGCCAGTCAAGAAAGCGTCTCATCCATACTTCCGCTTCGGAATCCTTCCATATCCAATGTAATATAAGAAAATCCTGTCTGTTTCAATCTGTCTGTTATCTCCTGCCTCTTTTCTATAAATGCAGAAAAATCAGATACAGGAATCTCAATCCTTGCAATATTGCCGTGCAGGCGCAGTCTCACCACCGGAAACCCTGCCTGCTTCAGATATGTCTCACCGTCCTCGATCTTCCTTAAGGTATCCGGCTGCAGATCAGCCCCATAGGGAAGGCGGGTGGCAAGGCAGGGGGCTGCGGGGCGGTTTGCCACGGAGATTCCCAGCTTCTCTGCAAGGCTTCTCACCTCTTTTTTTGTAAGACCCGCTTCGGCAAGAGGACTTTTTACCCCCAGCTCACGTACTGCCCTAAGGCCCGGCCGGTATACATGGAGGTCATCCTCATTGGTTCCCTCCAGGACTGACGCCGCATGGACCTTCCCGGCAAATGTTATGAGGTTTTGGAACAGCATTTTCTTGCATTGGTAGCATCTGTCCACCGGATTGTGTTGAATGGCAGAATTATCCAGCTCATTGATAAAGATCACCTGATGGATGGCCCCCATCTCTTTTGCCACCTTTTTTGCGATATCTAAATCGCAGGACGGGTGAAGCACCGTGTCAAAAGTCACTGCATATATTTTAGTGCCCTCTGCGGCACAATCCACAGCCAGTTTCAGCAGCAGGCTGCTGTCCGCACCGCCGGAAAAAGCGATGCACACATCCCGGTCTGTGTATTTCTTCATAATAGAATATAATGCTTCTTCTTTCTCTGTAAAATTCTGATTCATTTTCCGTCTCCGTTCATTCTCTTATCCGCCGCGTCCACAGCCTCTTTACAGATTTCCGGGAAACTGCGGTCTGCTGTTCTGCAGGCGGCTTTCATATCTTCATATTCGGGATAAAAAAATTCCTGTCCGTGATGGCTGCATTTCTTAACCCTCACTTCCTGTCCGTCCGGAAGTGTGACTGTGATGATCTCTCTTGGAAGGATGCTCCGCTCCTCCCTGTATTTTCTGAGACCGATACTGGTGGTCTCACGGAAAATGACAGTTTCCATTTTCTCCTCATCCTTCGGCCTGCAGATGACCTGGAGCATGTAGGCAGGACGGTTTTTCTTCATGTATACGGGTATGCAGGAGGTGTCAAGTGCCCCTTCCCGTAACAGGCATTCCATGGCATACCCCAATTGTTCACCGGAACAGTCATCCACATTTGTCTCCAGCACGGTAACAGTATTCAGCGAACCTGCGGCAATTCCCTGATTTGTCTTCACAGCATTATCTGCCCCATTTTTCCTGTTCTCTGTACTGCCGGCCGCTTTTTCCTTTTTTTCGGATACAGCATCTGTATCCGTGTTCAGGATCATGGCACGCAGAATATTGGCATGGGGAAAATCCTTTTTCCCTGCTCCCACACCGACCTTTTCAACCACAAAACGCTCAGGGAGTTTTCTTTCCGCAGTGAGAGCGGCTGCAATTCCCGCGCCTGTGGGTGTGATCATCTCCCCTTCCACCGGCGTAAATTTTACGGGTATCCTGTGGTCAGCCATCATCTCCAGCACAGCGGGAGCCGGTACGGGGATCCTGCCGTGCTGACACCAGGTGGTTCCCTTTCCTTCCCAGAGTTCAGAAGTCAGGATGCTGTCAAATCCCAGCTTGTCCAGACATATGGCTGCGGCTGTTATATCCACTATGGAATCCACAGCCCCCACCTCATGGAAATGCACCTGGTCCACAGGCATTCCATGGACCTTCGCCTCCGCTTCTGCAATGACGTGAAAGATTTTCAGACTCATTTCTTTGACACGGGAATTCAGCTCTGACTGGCTGATCAGTTCACTGATCTCTTTGTAACTGTTGTGGGAATGGCTGTGACTGTGTTCGTGTCCTTCCCCGGGATGGGAATGGTCATGACTATGGCCGTGCATTTCTCCATCCTCTTTCAGTATCACATCAAAGTCTGCCGCTGTGATCTGGTTTTTCTTTGTCCTGGATATTTTGATCTCGTATCCGTCCAGATGCAGCTTGGCAAGCTCCTGCCTCAGAAACGCCTCTTCCACTCCCAGGTCCGTAAGCGCGGCCACTGTCATATCACCGCTGATTCCCGAATAACATTCCAGATATAATTTTCTGCTCATCTCATCTTTTGCTCCTGTCTTCTGTGTATTTTACGATACGGCGCAGGTTTTTCCCTGTAAACCGGTATCCTGATTTTTCTGTTTTCTCTTTTTAGTCTATCACAGACTCTGCCACAACTGCAATTCACTGTTTGCCAAACGTGTGGGTATATTTTTTGCGCTGTTACTTATTCTATCACACTTTCCATGGACTGAAAATGTCAGAAATTGATATATATGCCGGATACTATCCAAATATTGCTTTTTTTTCCATTTTGTCTTGTATCTTATATAGTTAAATGCTAAAATTATCTCCAGAATACATAGATTGGAGGATTAACGAATGACAGCATCTAAAGTGTACTACTCAGACCTTCGTGTAAAAAATGGAGACAACCTGCTGACAAAGCTTCAGCGTTTGATTAAAACGGCCGGCATCGGCGAAATTGATTTTGAGGACAAATACGCTGCCATCAAAATGCATTTCGGAGAGCCCGGAAATCTGGCCTTTCTTCGCCCGAATTATGCAAAGGCTGTTGCAGACGTGGTAAAAGAGCTGGGAGGAAAACCATTCCTCACCGACTGCAACACATTATATGTAGGAGGCAGGAAAAATGCGCTGGATCATCTGGACAGCGCAAACTTAAACGGTTTCCATCCTCTCACAACAGGCTGCCAGGTTTTGATTGCAGACGGCCTGAAGGGAACAGATGAGGAGCTGGTACCCGTAGAGGGCGGCCAGTATGTAAAAGAGGCAAAAATTGGACGTGCAGTCATGGACGCAGATGTATTTATTTCCCTGACTCATTTCAAAGGCCATGAGGCTACCGGATTCGGCGGTACCCTGAAAAACATCGGTATGGGCTGTGGTTCCCGTGCAGGCAAGATGGAGATGCACAGTGCCGGAAAGCCTCATGTAGATCAGGATCTGTGTATCGGATGCAGACAGTGTGCAAAGGTCTGTGCTCATGATGCCCCGCAGTTCGAGAACAAAAAGGCCTATATTGACCACGACAAATGTGTGGGCTGCGGCAGATGTATCGGTGTCTGTCCAAAAGATGCCGTACAGCCGGCTTCCGATGAGTCCAATGATATCTTAAACTGCAAGATTGCAGAGTACACAAAAGCCGTTGTGGACGGACGCCCCAATTTCCACATCAGCCTTGTGATCGATGTGTCCCCGTACTGCGACTGCCATGCGGAAAATGACGCGGCCATTGTGCCAAACATCGGTATGTTCGCTTCCTTTGACCCGGTAGCCCTGGATATGGCCTGCGCTGACGCGGTCAATGCACAGCCGGAGATCAAGAACAGTCTTCTGGGAGAGATGACGGAAGAAGAACATCACCACGACCATTTCCACACCATTTTCCCGGAGACTAACTGGGAATCCTCTATTGAGCATGCAGTGAGGATCGGACTTGGACAGAAAGAATACGAATTGATCACTGTGAAATAAAAAGGAATTTCCCTGTCTGCATAATTGCAGACAAGAGCCACAAAAAGAACGACGAGACGGCTGCTGTCCAGGCCATATTTGCCCGGATTACTTCCGGCAGCAGCCGTCTCTTTTTATGCTGTCGCTCTTTTCATGTCACTCTGTATCTCTCACTTCCGCGATTCCAAACAACGCGTCATCCAGCCTTCCAAGCTCTTCCTCTTCAATTGCCAGCCTGCCGTCCTGTTCCTCCACAGATATCTCCAGGGACTTTTCTTCTCTGTACTCCACGATCTCCAGGGAGCTGTCCAGCACCTCTGTGAGCACATCCCCCAGATAGAGCGTTTCCCCGTCTGAGGGAATGCTCTCTGTCTCCAGATAGGAATCATATTCCGCGCTGATGGTTTCCTCCACAGGCAGGGGGCGGTAGGTGACCGTTACCAGATAGCCGCTTTGCTCCCCATGCTTTTTCTGTGCCTCTCCCACCTGGTAATCGGCCTTTTTCAGTATTTTCCTGCATATATCCGTAAAACTGCTGTACTTCTCATCAGAGGAAAAATGCAGTTCTTTTACCCCGGAAATGCTTTTTTCCAGAAGCGCTTCTGACTCTTTTTCTGCCTGGGAAGCGGAGATGCCTGTCAGTTCACAATATTTCTCCGCACTCTTCTGATACCGGTAGTCCAGACATGCCTGAACATAACCGCTCACATCCTCTGTCCTGCGGCATCCTCCCAGAAGCAGAAGGGATGCTAAAATCAGACCGCCAGCCGCAATTTTGTTTATGTACCGCCTCATGGTGATCAGAGATTCGCTGTAATCTGTTTCGGGCGGTATCCCTCATCCTCCAGCGCTTTGATGATCTGGTTCTTGTGGTCCGTACCGAATGCCTCAATGGTGATCTTCAGCTCCACAGCCGCGGAACGGTTGGCGCTGATAAACTGGTTATGGTCCAGTTTGACTACATTGCCCTGCTGCTGGGCGATAACAGTTGCCACACGCACCAGCTCACCGGGCTTATCAGGCAGAAGAACAGAAACTGTAAAGATTCTGTCACGGGCGATCAGACCAAGCTGTACCACAGAGGCCATGGTGATGACATCCATATTGCCGCCGCTTAAGATGGATACCACCTTTTTTCCGGTGAATTTTAAATGTTTCAGGGCAGCCACCGTGAGAAGTCCGGAATTCTCCACGATCATTTTGTGGTTCTCCACCATATCCAAAAATGCCACGATCAGTTCGGAATCCTCAACCGTGATGATCTCATCCACATTTTTCTGGATATATGGGAAGATATGGTCGCCCGGGCGTTTTACTGCAGTACCGTCTGCGATGGTGTTGACCCCGTCTAAGGTCACCACCTCCCCTTCTTTTAGGGATGCCTGCATACAGTTTGCACCCGCCGGCTCCACACCGATGACTTTGATGTTGGGATTCAGCAGTTTTACAAGGGTGGAAACGCCTGTCGCCAGACCGCCGCCGCCGATGGGCACCAGAATGTAATCCACCAGGGGCAGTTCCTTGATGATCTCCATGGCAATGGTTCCCTGTCCGGTGGCTACTGCAGGATCATCGAAGGGGTGGATAAAAGTGTATCCGTGCTCCTCCGCCAGTTTGTAGGCATACTCGCAGGCTTCATCGTAAACATTTCCGTACAGGACCACCTCCGCGCCATAGCTTTTGGTGCGCTCCACTTTGATGAGAGGTGTCGTGGTCGGCATGACAATCACAGCTTTTGCGCCGAAGGCTTTTGCCGCGTAGGCAACGCCCTGTGCATGGTTGCCTGCAGAGGCGGTGATCAGGCCTTTGCCGCGCTCCTCCTCAGACAGGGTACTGATCTTATAGTAGGCGCCGCGGAGCTTGTAAGCTCCTGTCACCTGCATATTTTCCGGTTTCAGGTAAACTTTGTTGCCGGTCTGTGCGCTGAAATAGTCGCTGTAGACCAGCTTGGTGTCCTGCGTCACTTTTTTTACTGTTTCCGACGCTTCTTCAAATTTTTCCAGGGTCAGCATAATTTTTCTCCTTTACTCCTTGATGTCGAAAAGCGCGTTTACGAATTCATCGGAATTAAATTTCTGCAAATCGTCAATGCTCTCTCCTACCCCTATATATTTCACCGGAATGTCAAGCTCAGATTCGATTGCCACCGCAATTCCGCCTTTTGCTGTTCCGTCCAGTTTCGTTAAAATAATGCCTGTCACATTGGCAACCTCATTGAATTGTCTGGCCTGCAGAAGCGCGTTCTGGCCTGTGGTGCCGTCCAGGACTACCAGTGTCTCCAGGTATGCCTCCGGATATTCCCGCTCAATAATGCGGTAGATCTTTCTCAGCTCCTCCATGAGGTTCTTCTTATTGTGAAGGCGTCCTGCCGTGTCGCAGAGAAGGACATCCGCGTCCCTGGCTTTTGCCGCCGCGATGGCGTCATAGACCACACTTGCGGGGTCTGCCCCTGACTGTCCGCCGATCAGCTCCACACCGGCCCTTTTTGCCCACTGGGTAAGCTGTTCCCCTGCCGCTGCGCGGAAGGTGTCTGCTGCCGCCAAAATGACTTTTTTCCCCTGGTCCTTTAACTTGCCTGCCAGCTTGCCCACAGATGTGGTCTTGCCCACACCGTTGACACCGATGACAAGGACCACAGACTTGCGGTGCTCGAACTCATATGCGGTCTCCCCCACAGCCATCTGGGATTTGATGCTGTCCATGAGAAGCTGCTTGCACTCCTGCGGGTCTTTTATCTTCTTCTCAGCCACCTGGGCCTTTAAGTCCTCCACAATATGGGTGGTGGCATTGATCCCCAGATCTCCCATAACAAGGATTTCTTCTATTTCTTCATAAAAATCATCGTCAATACTGGAGTATCCGCTGAAAATGGAATCTATGCCGGATACAATATTCGCCCTGGTCTTGGAAAGTCCCGCAACCAGGCGCTGAAAAAAGCCTTTCTTTTCTTTCTCCTCTGCCATATGCCCTCCTATTTGTCCAAATCGTTTTCTATGAGGTTGACGGAAACAAGTGTGGACACGCCCTTTTCCTGCATCGTGATACCGTACAGGCGGTCAGCAGCCGTCATGGTTCCTCTTCTATGTGTTATAATAATAAATTGCGTATTTTTTGTCAACTTATGAAGATATTTTGCGTAGCGGGTAACATTGGAATCGTCCAGCGCTGCCTCAATCTCATCCAGCAGACAGAAGGGGGACGGCTTCAGGTTCTGGATGGCGAACAGCAGGGCAATGGCTGTCAGCGCCTTCTCCCCACCGGAGAGCTGCATCATATTCTGCAGCTTTTTGCCCGGGGGCTGGGATATGATGCGGATGCCTGCCTCCAGAATATCCGCGTCCTCATCCAGTTCCAGCGTACCCTTTCCTCCGCCGAACAGCTCCTTGAACGCTTTGTCAAACTCCATGCGGATCTGTGAAAATTTCTCCTCAAACTGATTCCGCATACCTGTATCCAGCTCATCTATGATCTGGAGAAGGGTCTGCTCCGCCTGTACCAGATCCGCATGCTGTGTGCTTAAGAAGGTATGGCGCTCTGACAGCTCCTTATACTCCTCAATGGCATTTACGTTCACATTGCCCAGCTTTTTGATCTCATCCCTCACGACTCCCAGTGCTTTCTTGATCTCTGTGCGCTCCAAAAGCTTGGCAGGAGCCTGGCCAAGTGCCTGGCCATAGGTCATCTCATATTCTTCCCACATATAGTTGACCTGATTCTCTTGGTTTTCCTCCAGCTTTTCTTTCTGGCTGGTGAGACGGTAGCACTCCTTGTCCAGAAGGTTCATTCTGGCGGACAGCTCATCCCGCTTGTCAAAGAAGGACTTGTGGGTGCGGTTCATCTCCTCTTTGCGCTGAAGGTACTCCTGCATTTTTGCCTCGTCCTCCACCGCTTCCTTCTCTGCCTGTCTGATAGTCTGCCGAATTTCTTCAATGTCCCTGACTTTTTTCTCCATATCGGCCTTACCGTTTTTAAGGCTGCCCTGCAGAGCTTCCATCTGGGACTGTAAATTGTCATTCTCCTCTTTCAGCCTTGACAGGTTCTCCTCCAGGAATCCCCGTTTTGATGTCAGGTTGGCAGTCTCCAGATGGGCCTGTTCCAGACTTCTGGAACGTTCTGATTCCAGCTTCTTCTTCTCATCCAGAGTCTCCTGGTTCCTGGTGATGGCATCCTCCAGGGCTTTTTCCTGAGCCGCGCTGGTCTCCAGCTCCAGACGGATAGAATCGCTGTTCTCGGATATCTCGGCCACCTGTTTTTCAAGCTCTGCATTCTCTTTTTTCAGGCTTTCATATCCGTCTGCGATCTCCTGCTTTTTGGCTGACATAGACTGCAGATTCATGCGCACGGTGTTGTCGCGCAGATACTGCTCCTGCAGAAGTTCCGAAAGGCGTGCCACCTCATCACGGAAATGGTTTCTCTTTTCCCGGAATCCGTCCAGCTCGGCCTGCTTCTTTTCCAGATCTTTTTTGAGCAGCTCCACACTGTTCTGCAGCTCATCGATCTCTCTTCGGCGCCCCAGCAGATTGCTGTTATTCTTAAAGGCACCGCCGGTCAGGGAACCGCCGGGGTTTAAAGACTCACCCTCAATGGTTACCATACGGATGGTATACTGGTATTTCCTGGCAATGGCAATACCGTGGTCAATGTGGTCCACCACCAGGGTCCTGCCCAGCAGATAGTTCGTCAGCCCCTCGTACTCCTTGTCCACAGTCACCAGCTCACTGGCCACTCCGATAACACCCGGCTCTTTTAATGCCGCTGCATTGGCAAACGGCTTTTTGTTTTTCATACTGGTGAGGGGAAGGAAGGTTGCCCGGCCGTACTTGTTGCGCTTTAAAAAGGTGATCAGTTCCTTGGCTGTGCCCTCATTGTCTGTGACTATGTTCTGGATGCTGCCGCCGAGAGCGGTCTCAATGGCAGTCTCATAATTTTTCTGGACTTTGATCAGATCCGCCACAACACCCCGGATGCCCGGAACATTTTTTTTCTGCTCCATGACCCGGCGGATACTGTTGCCGTAGCCGTCATAGCGCTCTGTGATATTCTGCAGGGATTCCAGGCGGGATGCCTCCCTGTGATAGGCGGTCTGTCCGATGTCCAGCTCCCGGCTGGCTTTGGAGATCTGTGCCTGGCAGCGCTTGATCTCATCCTCGCTGTCATTACTCTGTCTGGTGAGCTTTTCTATGTTCTCCTCTATCTCCTGCTGTTCCTTCTCGTAGCGCTCTTTTGCCTCTCTTTGCTGGCTTGCCTCGCTTTTCAGGCGCAGGAGTTTCTGGTTTAGCTCTGTCTTTCTCAGGGATATCTGCTCCATCATGGCATCATAACGCTGCATCTTTCCCTTGGTAGAGGCCCGCATATTGAGGATTTCTATGATCTCATTCTTATCCTCCTCAATCTTCCCTTCCAGTTTGTGGATCTCAATAGCCAGATCCCGGAATTCTTTTTTTGCCGCTTCCTGGGCTGCCTCTGCTTTTGCAAGCCCGGCATCCAGCTCACTTTTTTCCCGGGTGTATTTCTCCGTATCTTCCCGGCGTCTGGCGATCTCGCCTTCCAGGTGCTTTACCCGCTCCCGGTACTGCTCATCACTCTGTCTTGCCGCGTGGATCTGCTCGTTTAAAACATTGATCTGACCTTCCAGCTGCTGCTTGAGAAGGGCCTTCCCGGTGGATTCTTCCCGGAACTGCTGAATCTTCTCCTCCAGTTCCTCCAGCTCCTTTTCAAGCTGCTCGTACTCGGTCTTGGTGGTCTCAAAGCTTTTGGTGGTCTCCTCCAGGTCATTTTGGGCAATGGTATACTTGCCCTCCACCTCGCGAAGCTGCTCTTTGATCCGCTCCATCTCGGAGAGGAACATCTGGGTGTCCAGGCCCTTTAATTCCTCCCTTTTCTTTAAATACACCCTGGCTGTCTCGGACTGGCGCTCCAAAGGCGCAAGCTGTCTTGTCAGCTCTGAGAGGATATCACTGACACGGGTCAGGTTCTGCTGCTCCTCCTCCAGCTTTTTAAGGGCGGAAGCCTTTCTCCGCTTGAATTTCACGATTCCGGCCGCCTCGTCGAAGAGCTCTCTTCTCTCCTCCGGCTTACCGCTTAAGATCTTGTCGATCTGGCCCTGTCCGATAATGGAATAGCCCTCTTTGCCGATACCGGTATCGTAGAACAGCTCATTGACATCCTTTAACCGGCAGGAGGTGCCGTTCATGAGATACTCACTCTCACCGGAACGGTACAGCCTCCTGGCTATGGTGACCTCCTCATAGTCAATGGGGAGCTGGTGGTCGCTGTTGTCAAGGGTAATGGCAACGTAGGCAAATCCCAGGGGTTTTCTCGTCTCCGTGCCGGAGAAGATAACATCCTGCATATTGCCCCCTCGGAGCTGTTTGGCGCTCTGCTCACCAAGTACCCAGCGGACCGCATCGCCTACATTGCTCTTGCCGCTGCCGTTTGGCCCCACAATGCCGGTAATGCCGTTATGAAATTCAAATGTTATCTTATTGGCAAAGGATTTAAACCCCTGCACTTCAATACTCTTTAGATACATAAATCACCTTTGTCATTTTTCAGTTTTTTGATGGCGCAGTAGGCTGCCTGCTGTTCGGCTGCCTTCTTGGTGTGGCCGCAGCCCTCACCCAGCACCTTTTCTCCCAGAAGTGCCTGCATATAGAAGGATTTGTTGTGGTCAGGTCCTTCTTCCCTAAGGAGCACATACCGCACATCCTCCTCATACCTGCCCTGTACGATCTCCTGAAGTGTAGTCTTGCTATCATAAAAGAGCTGTTTATTCTCAATATCATTCAGGATAAACCTCTGAACGAACTCTTTTGCATTAGCAAAACCGCCATCCAGGTAAATGGCGCCGATCAGCGCTTCCATGGCATCTGACACAATGGAATCTCTCCTGCGGCCTCCTGTGGCCTCCTCGCCTTTACCTAAAAGCAGATACTCACCCAGTGACAGCTCTCTTGCACAGAGCGCCAGAGTTGGCTCGCAGACCATGCTGGCACGCTTCTTTGTCAGTTCTCCCTCAGGCATCTGGGAATATTTTTCAAACAAAAATTCACTGGAGGTCAATTCCAGCACGGCGTCTCCTAAAAATTCCAGGCGCTCGTTGTTTCCCACATAGGAAATTCGATGCTCATTGGCGTAGGAGCTGTGGGTCATGGCATTAATGAGCAGATCGAAATTCTGGAATTTATATCCTGTCTTTGCCTCCAGTTCCATGAGTTTTTTCAAGTTTTTCATATTTTTCCTTTCCGGGACATGTCCCGCATTTTCTGTTTTGATAAGCAAAAGAGGATGCCGCCAAACCCCCGGAAGATTCAGATTGAATCCGGCAGCCGGATTTGGGGCATCCGATATGTCATTAACCAATCAGGTTTTTAATCTCTTCCACCGCATCGCCTACGGATACGATCTTCTCCACCTGTTCTGTGGGGATCTCGATATCAAATTCCTCCTCGATACCCATGATGATTTGAAAAATGTCCAGAGAGTCGGCTCCCAGGTCTTCAACAAATGTGGTGTCCATGGAAACCTCCTGTGTATCCACATTTAAAACCTCTGCTATAATCTTCTGTAATTTTTCCAGTTCCATCTCTTTTCCTCCTTACGCTTCTTCCTTTTTATCTGACGAAATGATATTCTCCCGGATCCGTTCGCTGATATTCTGCTCTTTGAACGAAATACACTGGATGATGGAGTTTTTTACCTCCGCAGACTTGGAACTTCCGTGGCATTTTACCACAAGTCCCTTGAGTCCCAAAAGCGGTGCTCCGCCGTACTCGCTGGCGTCAAAGCTTTTTAATGTGGATTTGAGGGCCGGCTTTACCAAAAGCGCGCCTATTTTGCTGCGCAGGCTTGTCATCATGCCCTGTTTCACCTTGGAGATCAGAGTGGCCCCCACGCCCTCATAAAGCTTCAGAATGACATTTCCCACAAAGGCTTCTGTCACGATCACATCCGCCGCACCGTTCGGGATTTCTCTGGCTTCAATGCTGCCTACAAAGTTAATGTCTTCACACGCTTTCAGCAGCGGATATGTTTCTTTCACCAGGGCATTTCCCTTTTCTTCCTCAACGCCTATGTTCACAATTCCCACACGGGGCTTTTTGACGCCCATGACATGCTCCATATAGATGGAACCCATACGGGCAAACTGTATCAGATGGGAAGAGCGGGCATCCACGTTTGCACCGCAGTCTATTAAGAGAGACACACCGTCTCTTGTGGGAATCAGCGGGGCCAGAGGCGCTCGCTCCACACCTTTGATCCTGCCCACAATGGTTGTCCCTCCCACCAGGATGGCTCCGGAGCTTCCTGCGGATACGAAAGCGTCTGCTTCCCCTTTCTTCACCAGCTTCATCCCCATTACGATAGAGGAATCCTTTTTGCCCCGGATCGCGGCAACCGGCGGTTCTCCTGTCTCGATCACCTGGGATGCGGGGACGATCTCAATCCTCTCCCCCGGATTGCCGCAGGCCTCCAGTTCTTTTTTTACGGCCTCTTCCAGACCTACCAGAAGCACCTTCAGGTTTGCTTTTTCTTTCACAGCGTCCACTGCACCTTTGACAATCTCTGCCGGTGCATTGTCGCCTCCCATGGCATCCACTGCCACAATTGTCATATTCTCCATATTCTGCCTCCTGTATTCTGCAGATAATTTTACCAGACATCCTTTAAAACCGCAAGAGGGCTGCTGTAAAAGAAACATCTTTTACAGCAGCCGCCTGCCATTTTTATATACCTGTCTTTTACTGCATCTTTCCGTCGCTGCCCAGATGATAGCCTTCCACATCCGTATCCACTGCCATGGAACCGTCATCCTTCAGATAATACCAGGTGCTGCCTTCCTGGTACCAGCCTTTCCTCATATACCCATGGTCATCAAAGGCATACCATTTGCCGTCGATTTCCAGCCACTGGCTCTTGGGAAATGTGCCGTCCCCGTAATCATACCACCAGCCTTTATCCGATTCTTTCCAGGTTCCGGAGGTCTTTTTCTCCTTCTTCTCTTTCTTTTTTTCCTCGGATTTCTTCTTCTCGGCGTTCTTGCTCTCTGCGTCGTCTGAGACTATGACCTCTGCCGTGTCGCTGGTGATCCCGTTTGTGGAGGAACCGATGGTGCTGGTCGCTACCACATAGTAATACATGGTCTTGGCTTCACCGGTGGGCGGTGTAAAGGTGTTCTTTGTCTCGCCCTCCACAGGGGTGCCGCCTCCGTTGGTGTTGGTCTGGCTCTGATACCACTGGTATGTGATAACGCCCTTGTCCGATGTCTTGGCCTCCACTTTCAGGGCCTCGGCCTTGTCTCCTGTCTTATAGGTAACGGAACCGCTTAAGTTTGTGGTCAGCTCCGGTTTGGCAACCTCAACCTCCGGCTCCTGGGTTTTGTTCTCGTCTTCCTCTTCACTGCTCTTCTCTGTATTGTCCGGCTTGGGGTCTGTCTTCTCCAGCACCTTGTCCATCACCTTTTCCCCGCTGCAGCCTGTCACGGCAAAAGTAAGGCATCCGACTGCAAGAAGCAGAATCCCTTTCTTTAACCATTTATTCATCCATCTTCCTCCTTTAATAGAAATGTAATGTTTTCATCTAATCTACGTCATACCAGTTCTATATTAACTTGTTTTTACATAAATCGCAAGGTTTTTTATAAATTTATTACAAAAATATTACAAAAAAGGCCTCCTGGTTGTCCAGAAGGCCTTTCTCATGCATGAATTATTCTTCACCCATTTTGATGATTTCTTTTTTGTTGTAACTTCCGCAAGCTTTGCACACTCTGTGTGGCATCATTAAAGCTCCACATTTGCTGCATTTTACTAAGTTCGGAGCGCTCATTTTCCAGTTTGCTCTTCTTTTATCTCTTCTTGCTTTTGAAGTTTTATTTTTTGGACAGATGGACATAGTTACACCTCCTTAAATTTGCTAAATATATCACGGATTGCTGCCATTCTCGGATCGAGGCTTTCCTGCTCACAGGAACAGGGGCCGTCATTTAAATCTTTGCCGCAATGGCTGCAGATTCCCTTGCAGTCCTCTTGACACAGGACCCGTAAAGGCCAACGGATTAAAATCTCATTATGCACTAACTGCTCAACATCCAGGCTACAACCTGTGACATAATTAATTTCATCTAAGTCTTTTATCCTGTCTTCCTCCGAAACCTTCATATCCATATCTCTTTCCAGTGCAAAGGGAAAGTCCACCGGGACCTCTTTTAAACAGCGGTCACAGGGAATGGACAGAGTCACACTGCCTCTTGCTTCCAGGTGCAGAACCTTTTTGCCGGTATTCGTAATTGTAAGAATCACTGGCTCTTTGTCCTTCACAGGAAAGCTGCCCAGTTTCGATTGAAAGGAATCCATGGAAACAGGTGCTTCTATGACCTGTGTCTTTCCTTCCAGGGATAAAATTTCTGATAAATCAATTAGCATAATAGTCTCCTAATCACACCTAGTAAATTATACATAGGGATTTTCTATTTGTCAACTATTATTTCTGATTCTTAACTAATTCTGCTGTTTCCTGACAGATTGCAAGCTCTTCGTTGGTGGGAACTACGGCAACTTTCACTTTGGAATCTGCTGTGGAGATGATCATGTTCTCACCGCGTTTCTGGTTTGCTTCCTCGTCCAGAGTGATTCCCAGGTAGGAAAGGCTCTTCACAACTGTCTCACGAACCGGAATAGCGTTCTCGCCGATACCGCCGGTGAAAGCGATGGCGTCCACGCCGTTCATGGCTGCAACGTAGGAACCGATGTATTTTACAATGCGGTAGCACAGGCAGTCAACAGCTCTCTTGGCATCCGGGTTGCCCTGCTCTCTGGCTTCGTTTAAGTCACGGAAGTCGCTGGACAGGCCTTTTGACAGACCTAACAGACCGGATTCTTTGTTCAGGATGCGTACCATCTCTTTTACATCAATGTTTTCTTTTCCGCAGATGAACTCTAAAACAGCCGGGTCCAGGTCTCCGGAACGTGTACCCATAACAAGACCTTCCAGAGGAGTCAGGCCCATGCTGGTATCCACACATTTGCCGTTCACAACAGCGCTGATGGAGGAACCGTTTCCTAAATGAGCTACGATCACTTTGGAGTTGTCCGGGTCAAGTCCCAGGAATTTAATGGTCTCTTTGGATACGAAACGATGAGAGGTTCCGTGGAAACCGTATTTGCGGACTTTGTATTTGTCATAATATTTGTACGGAATCGCATACATGTATGCTTTTTCCGGCATAGTCTGATGGAAAGCGGTGTCGAATACAGCTACGTTTGGTTTGCCCGGCATCAGCTCCATACATGCACGGATACCCATTAAGTTTGCAGGGTTGTGCAGAGGTCCAAGGTCACAGCACTCTTCAATAACAGAGATCACCTCGTCATTGATAATACAGGAGTCAGAGATTTTGGCGCCGCCGTGCAGGACACGGTGTCCGATGGCTTCCACTTCATCCAGACTCTTTAATACGCCTGTTTTCGGATTGACCAAAGCGTCCAAAACCATTTTGATGGCCTCTGTATGTGTTGGCATTGCTGCTTCTGTTGTCTCTTTCTCACCGCCTGTGGGCTGGTAAACCAGTCTTCCGTCGATACCGATACGTTCGCATAAGCCTTTTGCGGCCACTTCTTCTGTGTCAGAATTGATTAACTGGAATTTCAGGGATGAACTTCCGCAGTTTACTACTAATACGTTCATGTTTTTTCCTCCGTTATCATACATCTTCGCGGCCAAAATGACCACGTTTGGTATCATTATACATCTTTTCAAAAAATGGTACAAGGGTACCTGGGAAATTTACGGAGAAATTTTGTATTCTTTTCAAAACATTTTTTCATAATATGCATGTAAACAGTTGTCTGCAGCGGATGATTTTGTTATATTATAGGCATCGCACGGTCAAAAAGACGCAGACCTGAACGGACCAATGCAGCAATCACCAGAAGGGAAACGAAAAATCATATGAGCAGAATCACCGGCATAGTAGCTGAATACAATCCTTTTCATAAAGGCCATGCCTATCACTTGGAAAAAGCCAGAGAACTTACAGATGCGGACTATCTTGTTGTGGTCATGAGCGGAGACTTTGTCCAAAGGGGCGCTCCCGCCCTGTTTGACAAGTATCTGCGCACAGAGGCGGCGCTTCTTGGGGGCGCTGATCTGGTGCTGGAGCTTCCCGCCGCAAATGCATGTGCCAGCGCGGAATCTTTTGCCTGGGGTGCTGTCTCGATTCTGGAGCAGCTTGGATGTGTAAATGCGCTCTCTTTTGGCAGTGAAACCGGGGATACGCAGGCGCTCCTTTCCTGCGCCGAAGTGCTTTTACAGGAAAGTGATGCCTACCGGGAGCAGCTTCGCTCCCTCTTAAAAAAGGGGTACTCTTTTCCCGCAGCGCGCAGGGAAGCAGTGGGTGCCCTGAACCATCCGGGACTTCTGCCGGAGCTTTTGGATTTCCCCAACAATATTCTGGGCCTGGAGTATATCAAGGCTCTCAAAAGGGCCGGCAGCAGCATACAGCCGACTGCCCTGAAACGTGCCGGGGCCGGGTATCACGACGACGCTCTCACCGATTCCTATTCCAGCGCCACTGCAGTGCGGAAGCTTATACGGGATAACGATACGGAAAAAAGGACAGAATCCGTCCACTGGTCCAAACTCCTTGCAGGGGCCATGCCGGAGTCCTCCGCCCTTCTTACAGCCAGGCGCCTGTCCGCGGAGGCTCCTGTGTGGGAGGATGATTTTTCCCTGCTGCTCTGCTATCAGCTTATGCGGCTTTCCCCGAAAGAGCTGGCCGCATATTCCGATATGTCCCCGGAGCTTGCAAGGCGCATACACGCGCACCTAAACGAATTTCACAGTTATTCTCAGTTTTCCGCACTTCTTAAGACGCGTGAGCTGACTTACACCCGCATAAACCGCGCGCTTCTCCATGTGCTTCTGGGCATAAAGGCAGAAAAGGGCTGTCCCCCGAAAGCCTCCTACGCACGGATTCTGGGGTTCCGTAAGAACGCCGGAGGACTCTTAAAAGAGATTAAGGCAAATGCGGATATGCCCCTTGTCACCAAGGCCGCGGATTACGGAAAACTTCTTGCCCCGCAGTCTGCAAAAAGATTTGAACAGGATCTGTTTGCCTCCAATCTGTACAGCACCGTGCGCGCACAGAAAAACGGGACAGCCTTTGTAAATGATATACAAAAGTCTCCCGTTATCCTTTGATCTGCAATCTGCATCCGCACTTCTATTTTATTTTCTGCTCTGCTGCCCCATGGCAGCAGCTGCAGTTTCCACTGCAGCTTCCGCATGTTTTGCCGGCCTTTTTGTCTTTCACGATTTTTCTCACGACCAGCCCCACTATACAGAGCAGGACCAGCAGAACCAGGATTGTTCCAGCATTCATATTCATCTTACCTTTCCGGGCGGGACAGGAGGCACTTATGCCTTCACTGCCTTCCCTGTTTTCATTTTTATGTTCCATGTATCTCCTTTTTCCTTATACGGTCTGAACAGCATATACAGGAAGAATACCACAACCAGGATCGCCGCCGCAGTACCTATACCGAAGGCTCCGCCCTCCAGCAGATGTCCGATCTGGTAAACAACCAGGGAGGAGCAGTAAGCCAGCAGTGTCTGGTATCCAATGGCAAACCAGAACCAGCCTCCATTGTTCATCTCCCGTTTGATCGCTCCCATCGCCGCAAAGCAGGGCGCGCACAGAAGGTTAAATACCAGGAAAGAGTAAGCTGCAGCTGCTGTGAAGCTGCCTGCCAGTGTCCCCCATATCTCAGCACCGTCTTCTGCCACCTCGGCAAAGCCATAGAGGATACCAAAAGTGCCGACCACATTCTCTTTTGCCACCAGTCCGGAAACTGCTGCCACTGCGGCTTTCCAGTCTCCCCATCCAAGGGGGATGAACAGCCAGGAGATGCCTCTTCCGATACCTGCCAGCAGGGAGTTCTCCATATCCTCCACCATACCGAAAGAACCATTCTCGAAACCAAATCCCTGTGTGAACCAGATAAAGATAGTAGAGAGAAGAATCACCGTGCCTGCTTTTTTAATGAAGGACCAGCCTCTCTCCCACATGCTGCGCAGGACATTTCCCACAGTGGGCATATGGTATGTAGGAAGCTCCATAACGAAAGGCGCCGGATCTCCGGAGAATTTTCTGGTCTTTTTCAGAATGATGCCGGAGCAGATGACAGCCAGAACACCTGCAATATACGCACTGGGCGCCACCCACCAGGCCCCGCCGAAGATAGCACCTGCGATAAGCGCGATAATAGGCAGTTTCGCGCTGCACGGAATGAATGTGGTGGTCATAATGGTCATCTTCCGGTCTCTGTCATTTTCAATGGTCCTTGATGCCATGATTCCCGGAACCCCGCATCCTGTGCCAATCAGCATGGGAATGAAGGATTTCCCGGAAAGACCGAATTTACGGAAAATACGGTCCATGATAAAAGCCACACGTGCCATATATCCGCATCCCTCCAGGAATGCCAGGAAGAGAAACAGCACCAGCATCTGCGGCACGAATCCCAGTACGGCGCCTACACCGGCAACAATGCCGTCCACGATCAGGCTCTGAAGCCATGCCGCGCAGTGAACAGCTTCCAGTCCGTTATTCAGCAGTTCGGGTATGGCAGGAACATGCAGGGAGGAGAATCCCAGGAAATTCCACCCGTCAGCGAATACCCCGTCGTTCACCCAGTCTGTGGCCCATCCGCCCACAGTGGAGACGGACACATAATACACCAGTGCCATGACGAGAAAGAAGATGGGAAGGCCGAGGAAACGGTTTGTGACAATTCCGTCAATCTTATCTGAGGTGGTCATTTTTCCCCTGCTCTTTTTGATATACGCTTTTTTTACAACAGCTCCTATGTACGTGTATCTCTCATTGGTGATAATGCTCTCGGAATCATCGTCCAAATCTTTTTCCACGGAAGCGACGATGGTTTCCACGTCCGGCAGGCCGGATATGGTCTCGCCGATCTTATGATCTCTCTCAAACAGCTTTACCGCGTAAAAACGTCTCTGTTCTTCCGGGATATTGCCGTCCAGCAAAGACTCGATCTCATCCAGGGCTTCTTCCACACGCTTCTGGAATCTGTGGACCGGGGCGCCTGCGCTTTTCTTTTCGGCAATGCGCACAGCCTTGTCTGCGGCTTCCCGGATACCGGTTCCCTTCAGAGCAGAGATTTCTACCACTTCACAGCCGAGCTGTCCGGACAGTTCACCGATCTGAATGATGTCTCCGTTTTTCGCCACCACATCCATCATGTTCACTGCCATAATGACAGGGATGCCAAGCTCCATAAGCTGGGTGGACAAATACAGGTTTCTCTCCAGGTTCGTGCCATCCACAATATTCAGTATGGCGTCAGGGCGTTCTGTGATCAGATAATTTCTGGCTACCACTTCCTCCAGTGTGTAAGGGGACAGGGAATAAATTCCCGGAAGGTCCATGATGACTACATCCTTGTTTCCCTTCAGTTTTCCTTCCTTCTTCTCTACTGTAACACCGGGCCAGTTTCCCACAAACTGATTGGACCCTGTCAACGCATTGAACAGTGTGGTCTTGCCACAGTTTGGGTTGCCGGCAAGCGCAATTTTTACTGACATTCTCTCTTCCTCCTCTATTTCCAAAAAATACGGTTAGAAGCCTCTAACCATAAATCCTAAAAAAATGCTGCGGCCGTTTTGGCGGGCAGCTTATCTACTGAATCTCGATCATCTCTGCGTCTGCTTTCCGCAGGGAAAGTTCATAGCCTCTCACCGTCACTTCTACCGGATCGCCGAAGGGCGCTACTTTTCTCACATAGACATCTGTGCCCTTGGTGATCCCCATATCCATGATCCGGCGTTTTACAGCGCCTTCCCCGTGCAGTTTAACCACCCTGACGCTCTGTCCGCATTTTACATTCCGCAGTGTTTCCATGTCTGCATATCCTCCTCTTTCTACATCACCACGCCCGTTATAAGGTACGGCTTACATCTATTTCTATCAAACCAGGATCCTGTTGGCCATCTCACTGCTGATGGCAACTCTGGAATCCTTTACACTGACGATCACGTTTCCGCCTAACCGGGAAACCACCGTTACGTCTGTTCCTGTCACAAAGCCGAGATTCTCCAGATGGCGTCTCACTTCTTCTTTGCCGCCCACTTTTTTGATCTGCTTTGTTTCTCCTGCTGAAGCCATAGTCAAAGGCATTTTCATCACTCCTTAATTTTCCATCATCCTTACAGTTAGCTTTTTCTAACTAACTATAAGTTAGCACACACTAACACATTTTGTCAATATATTTTTTTACTTATTTTTCCTATTTGCACAAGTTCTTTTTTCTACAAGTTCCTCCAGTACACAGTCACCCGGTCCCTGGCATCTCTCACGCAAACA
>OATT01000583.1_pt1 | contig 32693 bp, 25 predicted proteins | sample 1476071 | NCBI WGS metagenome assembly OATT01 (sample SAMEA2579989, study PRJEB22360) | human gut metagenome | biome: human gut; feature: human-associated habitat; material: faeces | place: Denmark | collected 2008/2010 | reverse complement strand
TTGAGGGCTTGCCCGGGCAACGGGCGAATCCCCCCCCTCCCTGCCGCTCTTCGGCGGCCTAAACGTCTGGAAAGCCAAAAACAAGATTCTCGACACGATCGCCGTCACAGGCAATCTGCTGTCCCGCGGCGAAGTCATGCACAGCTACATGCACTGCTGGCGCCATAAGACACCTTTGATTTATCGCGCCACCAATCAGTGGTTTATCCGTATGGACGAGGCTAACGCTGATACCCAGGGCGTCATCAACGAAAACGACCCGAAGGATCCGCTACGCAAGACCGCTTTGGAAGCCGTTGAAGCAACTCAGTTCGTTCCTGAATGGGGCGAAGTCCGCCTGCACAACATGATCGCCAACCGTCCTGACTGGTGTATTTCCCGTCAGAGAAACTGGGGCGTTCCTCTGCCCTTCCTCATCCATAAGGAAACCGGCAAACTGCATCCGGAAACGATGAAGATTCTCAACAAAGTCGCTGACGTCGTCGAGAAAGAAGGCATTGAAGCCTGGACACGTCTGACACCGACTGAACTCACGGATCTGGAACCGGAAATGTACGAGAAGTCCAAAGACACGCTCGACGTGTGGTTTGACTCCGGTACAACCCACATGACCGTGATGAGAGGCTCTCACGCCGATAAGCTGACCTACCCTGCCGATCTGTATCTTGAAGGCAGCGACCAGCACCGAGGCTGGTTTCACTCTTCTCTGCTCACGGGCTGCGCCATCGACGGCCGTGCTCCCTATAAAGGACTTCTGACACACGGCTTCACCGTTGACGAACAAGGCCGCAAGATGAGCAAATCGCTCGGCAACGTGATTGCTCCGTCTGAAATCAACGATAAGTACGGCGCCGAAATTCTTCGTCTGTGGGTTGCCTCTTCTGACTACACCGGAGAAATTTCTCTGGGCGAAAAGATCCTTAAGGGAACTGTTGACGCTTATCGCCGCTTCAGAAACACGATCCGCTTCCTGCTTGCCAACACCAGCGACTTCGACATCAAGAAAGATGCCGTCCCTGTTGAAGAAATGGTTGAATTGGATCGCTGGGCCATTGCCCGCATGAAATCGCTTCAGGAAGAAATTCTGGACAAGTACGACCATTACCAGTTCCACACTGCTTATGCAGCTCTGCAGCTCTTTGCGAGCGGCGACTTGGGCGGCTTCTACTTGGATATCCTCAAGGATCGTCTCTATACCACTGCACCTGACAGCGCGGCTCGTCGCTCTGCTCAGACCGCTTTGTGGTACATCACGGATGCGCTCTTGAAACTGCTTGCTCCAGCGCTTTCGTTTACCGCTGAAGAGGCTTACGCCGTCTTCAATCCGGAAAACAAAGGCACGATCTTCGTTGAACGCTATGCCGAGCTGCCGAATGTTAAGGAAGGCGTTGAACTGCTCAACAAGTGGTCCATCATCCGAGATCTTCGTTCGAACGTTCAGATGGAAATCGAACGTCAGCGTGAAAAAGGTCTGATCGGTTCTTCTCTGCAGGCTGAAGTTTCTCTGAAGCTGCCGCAGGAAGAATACGACCTGATCAAGGGTTTGGGAGACGAAGCTGCTTTCGTTATGATTACCAGCAAAGTCACACTTGACGGCGTCAGCCCTGAGCGCGTCATTACGGTAAAACCCAGCGAAGCCAAGAAGTGCGAACGCTGCTGGCAGTACAAGGAAAGCGTCGGTGAGGATAAAAACTATCCGACACTGTGCTGCCGCTGCGTCGGCAACCTCTTCGGCACGCCTGAAACCAGACGCTTTGCCTAATGAGAAAAACTGTCTCTTCCGTTAGACAGTGGAACTGGCCGGCCCTCTTGGGCTGGCTGGTTTTTGCACTGGCATTAACCGGTTTCGATCAGTGGACCAAAAACTGGATTCAGCATCGCCTCATTACCGGTGATGTCGATCGAATCACGGATTTCTTCAATTTAGTCGTCGCGTACAACAGCGGGGCAGCTTTTTCCTTCTTAGCCGATGCCGGCGGCTGGCAGCGTCCGCTTTTTGCCGGACTTGCCATCGTTGTGAGCTTGGTGATCTGCGTGATCATTGCCCGCAACAGCTCCCGCAAATTTCTTTGTCTGGGTCTTGCTCTGGTTCTTTCCGGCGCGCTCGGCAACGCCTGGGACCGATTCACTATCGGTGTAGTCGTAGACTTTTTAGACTTCCATGTAGGCTCCTACCATTGGCCGGCTTTCAATGTCGCCGATATCTGCATTTGCTGCGGCGCCGGCATTGTCGTCCTGGCTGAGTTCTTCGGAAAGAAGAATTAATCGGAGATTGAAAATGTCTCTTCAGGGAAAACATATCCTTTTAGGCGTCACAGGCGGTATCGCCGCATACAAAGCCTGTGAACTTCTCCGTCTGCTCGTGAAAGCCGGCGCCGATGTTGAGGTCATGATGACCAAAGCGGCTGCGCAGTTTGTTGGGCCGCTGACGTTTGAGACACTCAGCGGGAAGCCGGTCGCCGAGGATATGTGGGATCCTAAAATGCGGCTTCCGCATATTTCTCTTCGCAAGAATAAGGATCTTATCGTCGTCGCTCCCGCAACGGCCAATATCATCGCGAAAGCAGCTAACGGTATTGCTGACGACTTGGTTTCCAGCACCTTGCTTGCACGGGAGTGTCCGCTGATGCTTTGCCCGGCTATGAACGTGCAGATGTGGAGAAATCCGGCGACGGTTCGAAACGTTCGAACCCTAAAAGGGGATGGCGTTCTGTTTTCCGGTCCGGAAGCCGGCAACCAGGCCTGCGGAGATGTCGGTGAGGGACGTCTGCGGGAACCGGCACAAATTCTGGAAGATGTTGAAGCCTTTTTTACACCTTCGATCCTTTCCGGAAAGAAAGTCCTAATGACTGCGGGCCCGACATTTGAGCCTTTTGATCCGGTTCGAGGAATCACCAACGGATCTTCCGGGCGACAGGCAGCTGCTATTGCTGCCGCTGCAATTCGCGCCGGCGCCGAGGTCACGATTGTCAGCGGTCCGGTTTGCGTGTCCTACCCGGACAAAGCAGCGGTTATCCCCGTTCGGCAGGCTCAAGAGATGTTTGAGGCAGTCAAAAAAGAACTGGCTGAACACACGCCCGATACCTTTATCGGCGTCGCTGCGGTAGGCGACTGGCGTCCGGTCGAATACTCGGAAAGCAAACTCAAGAAGGAAAAAGGTCAGGATACATTAACGATCAAGCTTATTAAAAATCCCGACATTCTTTCCTATGTCGGCCATTCCGGCCTGTGCTCGGCGGTTATCGGTTTTGCTGCCGAGACAGACAATCTTGCTGAAAACGCACGCAAGAAGCTCGACTCTAAAGCGGCGGATATGATTGTCGTCAATCCGGCGTCTGCGATCGGAAGTACCCAAAATCAGGCTTCTTTTGTCACCAAAAACGGAATCGAGGCCAAAGAGCTCAGTTCTAAAGCCGAACTTGCCGAAGAGATTATTGAAGCCCTTGCCGACCTTCTTAAAAAGAGAGTGATTTAATCCTATGAAACTTCAAATTAAGATTTTGGATCCGAAGATCCGCGAAAAAATGCCAAGCTACGCTTCGCTCGGCTCTGCCGGATTAGATCTTCGTGCCGTGATGGATGAACCGCTGGTCCTCCAGCCCGGTGAAACCAAGCTCATCAAAACCGGTCTTGCGATCTACATCGGCGATCCCGGTTATGCAGCTTTAATCCTCCCTCGTTCGGGTCTCGGTCATAAACACGGCATAGTGCTCGGCAACTTAGTCGGACTTATTGACTCGGACTACCAGGGCGAATTAATGGTCTCCTGCTGGAACCGTTCTCAGACACCCTTCACCATCGAGCCAATGGAACGAATTGCCCAGCTAGTTATTGTCCCAGTCGTTCAGCCGACTTTTGAAGTGGTCGACGAATTTGTCGCCACGGAACGCGGAACCGGCGGTTTCGGTTCTTCAGGTCGTCATTAAGACCAAAAACAAACTTATCCAGCCGGCTGAAATGTCGGCTTTTTTGTCTCCTTAGCGAGCATCGTCAACGTGTCAATTTCAGTTAATGCACGGGTAAAATTTTTACAACTCTTACAGATTCGGCTATTACTTGTGGTGTAACTGCAACGTTTTTTACGAAAGAGGAAAAATTTCAATCTTGATAATATAAGCACTCTGCCCCGAGAAAACCGCCTTTATAAGAGAAAATACAATAAGTTACCCTCCTTTGCTGTAATTTGTATTTCTTTTATATGCGAAATTTACTAATTGACATTTATTTACAATCCCATAAGAATGTAACAGTCACTCGTCTTGCTCACAGAGTTCGACAATCGTTTTTAGTATTAGGCGCGTGAGAGTAATGGACATCGCCGTCAGTTTTTTGGAGAAGTTTAAATATGGCAACAGGAACCGTGAAATGGTTTAACGACGCTAAGGGATATGGATTTATCACTCCCGATGACGGCGGCGAAGATCTTTTCGCCCATTTCTCTGCAATTAAAATGGATGGTTTCAAGACGTTGAAACAAGGCCAGCGTGTCACATTCGACCTGAAAGAAGGCGAAAAAGGCAAACAGGCTGACAACATCAAACCCGCCTAATAAAATTCGTTTTTGATTAAACGAAGGGAGCTCTCGGAGCTCCTTTATTTTTCCGCTTTTATCATGACACCGAATATCAGAATTGCCCTCTTCTCCGCTGCTTTTGTACTTCTCTCGAGCGTGCAATATGCTTGCGCAGCCGATACGCTCAAACTCATGGTGAAAGGCATCACGGTTCCTGTCGAAGTTGCCGCCGACAACGCCAACCGGGAAAAAGGTCTGATGTTCCGCAAACATCTGCCGGAAAATTCCGGAATGCTCTTCGTCATGGACCGCAGCGACGCTGTCTGCATGTGGATGAAAAACACCCTCATCCCGCTTTCCGTTGCCTTCATCGATAAAGACGGCTTCATTATTAATATTGAGGAAATGAAGCCGCTGACACTTGATATCCACTGCAGCAAAGCGAAAGCGTTTTACGCACTGGAAATGAACGAATCTTGGTTTGAGAAAAATCATGTCAAACCCGGAGACAAGATCTCTCGCCTTCCACAGCTGCGCCAAACAAATTAAAAAGCCGGAACAAACCTATTGTCTGCTCCGGCCGTGGTTCGGCTTATTCACCGAACCTCCCTCCTGAGAAATTACTGCATCTTGGCGAAGTTTTCGCCGGCAATCATACCGAATGTCAAAGCATCGATAACTGCCACGGTTCCCAAACGAGATGCGCCGTGCACACCGCCTGCTACTTCACCGCCGGCATAGAGGCCAGGGATCGGTTTGTGGGTGTTGGCAGAAATGACTTCTGCGTTTTCATTGATCATCACGCCGCCCATGGTGTGGTGAATCTTCGGGCTGACTTCAATGCCGTAGAACGGAGCCTTGGAAACATCGAGCCCCTTGTTGAACGTAAGGATGCGGTGGAAGTCTTTGTCATCGTTGGCTTTAACGTAGCCGTTGAATTTAGCGACTTCGTCCAGAAGGGCCTGTTTGGGGATACCGAAGGCATCAGCCAGCTGTTCGAGTGTGTCAAACTTCTTAACCGTACCCATTTCCAAAGGAAGCTTAACGAAGGACGGGTTGATCGCTTTAACAATGGCGTCGTCGCAGATCGCAATCGGATAGTTTTCGTCGGTGCCGATGACTTTGAACAGAGCGTCGGATTTGATCTTACGGCCGGCGTGTTCGTCCATGAAGCGTTTGCCAGTCTTTCTGTCAACGACCAGGCCTAAGTCCATGCAGGCGTGGTTGGTGAAGTTAACAGAGACACCGAAACCTTTTTCACGCGGGTTGCAGTACGGAAGGAACTGCAGCCAACAAAGCTGAACAGGCTGAGCGCCGATGCCCAAAGCTTTGATCAGCACGCCGGCAGTAGCACCCGGCTGGTTCGTGGAGTCTGTGGTCGGAACAACGCGGGGATCCTGAGCCTGACGGAAGAAGATGTCGCGGGAGAAACCGCCGGCAGCCAGCATCACGCCGTTCTTTGCTTTAACAGTAGCGGGACGGCCGCTCTTGTTTTCAATATCGTCGCTCTGCAGTTTAGAGTCGAAGCGATAGCCTTTACGATAGGTCACACCGACGACTCGGCCGTTTTCGTCCAGGATGAAATCATCGAACTTGGCACGCGTCATGATCTTGACGTTGGGGAGCTTCTTGAGTTCATTATGCATCGGAATGATGTATCCGGATCCGGTGCCGGCCTTGATTTCATAAGAACGAGGAACGGAGTGACCGGCTTCGAAGAGCATCTTGTTGGGGACGAATTCGCAGCCGCAGTCCACAACCATCTTGATGGTGTCATTGCAGCGGTCGGCGATCGTGCCGAGCAGGTTCGGGTAGTTAATACCCAGACCGTCTTTCAAGCAGTCGGCAATGAAGAGTTCCTTGCTGTCTTTGATGCCTTGGGCAGCCTGGACGGGGTTGACCGGGCAAGCGACGTTGCCGCCGCAGATTGCGGAGTTGCCGCCGACAGTCGGCATTTTTTCGAGGATCAGAACTTTCTTGCCTGCCTGGCCGGCTTTCAGTGCGCAGGCCATGCCGGCAAAACCGGAACCGATAATGACGACGTCATATTCGTCATCAAATTTAGCAACGGAAGAAGCAGGGACTCCGGCGTGTGCGGCAGCGGTGGAAGTAATGGCAGCAGCGGCTGCACCTGCAAGTTTAAGGAAGTCACGGCGATTGGTACTCATCTTATTTTCTCCGAAAGGATTTAAAGGAATTTTGTTTTGAAACCGTGGATCATTTGATCCGATGAGCACAGTCTAGGAAAGTTCAAAAAAGTCGAATATGTACTTTGGTACATGTACCTTGGTACAGATTGAAAAGCGAAGAGCGACCTTCAATAATAGAAAAAACGAAATCGCAAAACATCGGAAATTTAAAAATCCCTATCGGAGAAGATTATGAAAAAAACAGCATCTCTACTGGTTGTTCTTGCTGCCCTCTTCACGATGTCCTCGACCTTTTCTGCCGAGGCTCCGAAGTTCGGCGCCGATCGCCACGTTGCTCACGGCATGGCCTGCGCTTCCTGTCACGGTCCGGACGGAAAAAGTCCTGAATATCCTGATCAGGAAACCTGTCTGAAGTGCCATCAAAAAGACGCTCTGATCGAAAAGACCAAAGCTATCGGCCCGGTAAATCCGCATAAAGCTCCGCATAACGGCGAATGCACCTTATGCCATCTGCAGCATGAAGCACCCGTGAACTACTGCGCCGAATGTCATCCGCAGTTCAAGTTCAATCCTAATTAACGGAACCTATTTGATTTCTCCTTGGTTTGTAGAAGCGAAGGCCGGACATTAAGTCCGGCCCCGCTTTCTTTTTTGTCTTCATCCCGTGTGTTTACGGGACGAAATCGTCAAACGATTATTTGTAGTTCTTTGCAGCGAAATCCCAGTTCACAAGATGCTGCAGGAACGTCTGAATAAAGGTGACGCGCATATTGTAGTAATCAAGATAATATGCATGTTCCCAAACGTCGCAGGTGATCAGAGGAGAGTCTGTTCCGGTGATCGGTGTGCCGGCGTTGCTCGTATTGACGATATCAAGTGTGCCGTCTTCTTTTTCAACCAGCCAGGTCCAGCCGGAACCGAAGTTACCGACGGCGCTCTTTGTGAAGGCATCTGCAAAGGCGTCGTAGCTGCCCCATTTGGCGTTAATCTGCGATGCGATCACGTCTGTGGGCTGACCGCCGCCGTTCGGCTTTAAGCTATTCCAGAAGAATGTGTGGTTGTAGCACTGAGCCGCATTGTTAAAAATCGGGCCGCTCTGTGTCGTACGAATAATTTCTTCCAAAGGCATCGTTTCATAGTCCGTGCCTTTGATGAGGTTATTCAGTGTGTCGTTGTAAGCTTTGTTGTGCTTGCCGTAGTGATAGGAAAGTGTCTTGGAGCTCATATACGGTTCAAGAGCGTCCATTGCAAAAGGAAGCGGGGGTACTGTAAATGCCATAGCTTTAATCTCCTTAATTCTTGTGCAGACCATTATGGTATGCAGACACCCTTAGTCCTTCTTTATCTCCCCAACTCGAGCAACAAAAGCTCCGTCCTTCATCATAACCTCAATATCCGTACCTTCCTTCAGCTCACTGACGGACATCACAGGCTTGCCGCCGCGATAGATAAAGGCGCTGTTGCCGCGGATTTGCTTCGAAGGATCCAGCAGCTCCCAGACCTGCTCCAGACTGCGCAGACGAATTGTGTCCCTTTCAAACTTTTGGATCAGGCTGCTGCGCACGGAATTGCATGCCGCATTCAAAGGCCTACGGTCCAATTTCGGACGAGATCTCTTCAACCAGGAAGACTCTTTCAGAAGTACCTTTCGGTTGGCAGCGATCGTTGACTGTACAACCCCGGAGATCATTGCAAAGAGTTCATTGCACCTTGAACCCTGAAATGCAAAGGCATATGTCATCTGAGGTGCTGCTAACCGGAGTGCGTCACCTGCCGAACGGATTTTTACGTCCATCTCAGCCTGGAGATTTTCTTCTGCGACTCCTAGTTCTGCCCTATTCATTCTCAGACATGCACTTTGCGCCGTGTTTATGGAGCTGAAAATCAAATCGATTCGGCTTCTCATCGCAGCAGTATCCAGCCTTAGGATCGGAGAGGCCGCTTGGAGTCTTTTTTCATAAGGTTCGATGAATCGGCTCGGAGAAATAAAGTAGCGAGCGGCAAATTTTTCTCTTTCAAGCGAGGAAGAGAGAAAGTTCTGCATATCCAGCTGAAGTCTGGATTTCAAAGAGTTCAGATTTTGGCGATAGTAGCCGAGCACAGGACGCTGAAGATGAGAGACTGCAGAGAGGCGATGGCGGAACGTTTCTAAAAAAGCTTGAGGATTTTCAAAAGGACGCGATTCATTTTCCACATCTTGAAGCGCCCGATTGAATTGGTTCTCGAATGAGCGATGCAGAAGAACCCAGGCCGAATCTATTTCCCAAAACAAAACAGATTGTTTTTCCGCGGCTGCCTCGGCCGCTCCGGTCGGAGTCGGCGCACGAAAATCCGCAGCAAAATCCGCAATAGTTGTATCGGTCTCATGACCGATGCCGGAAATAATCGGAATATGACTATTGACGATCGCCTCAGCGACGATCTTCTCATTAAAACACCATAAGTCCTCGAGAGATCCGCCCCCCCGCACCAGAAGCAAAACATCTGCTTTGTTGTCCTGGTTCGCTTTATTGATTCTCTGAGCGATCTCGGCTTCGGCACCCTTTCCCTGGACGGCCGTGTGATAAAGGAGGACTCTAACGTAAGGTGCACGCGCCCTCAGACGATTCATAACGTCCTGCAGTGCGGCGCCCGTTCTGCTGGTGATAATTCCGATCGTACGAGGCACCCGAGGGATCGCTTTCTTTCGGCTTTGATCGAACCAGCCTAAGGCTGTCAACTCATTTTTTAAACGAAGGAAAAGTTCATAGAGTTTTCCCTCCCCGGCAGCTTCAATCTTCGAACAAATAAATGTTAATTTCCCGCTTCCGGGATAAAGATTCGGTTTTCCTGTGACTCGAACTTTGTCGCCAACCTTGAAGACACCGCGCACGGAGTAAAGTTTCCCCCGAAACATCGCGCAGGAAAGAACCGCTTCTTCGTCTTTAATTGAAAAATACCAGTGTCCGCTCGAGGCTTTTGTTGAAGTTGAGATCTCCCCTTCAACAGCCACTGATTCAAACTGCTCAAATGACAAATTAACGATGTCAACAAACTGCGTGACAGAGAAGGCTTTATCGGTCATTTTATTGTTCACGTGCTAAATACAAGGAGCGAGTGAGATTGCAAAATTTCCTTTTGCTTCACAAGTTACTCACAATTTTATTCACATTTTCAACAATCCGAATTTGAAGAACAAAAATTTTTCTTTTTAATGAGAGAAATTATTAATTTATTGATTTAAAAGAAATTTATTTTGTTAAATTACCTCCCTGGCAATTCTTTTTTGCTTTTTCGTCATGAAATTAAGTCACTTCTCACCGAGTTATTCACAAAGTTATTAACAATGAAAGGACCTCTAAATTTCATAACTTCTTGAGTACTCGGCAAATAATTATTTTGTGTTTTGCCCAAAATACTATTGACTTTTGAAGTAAAGGTTTTACCTAGGTTTTGTAACTTTCAGATGCAGATCGACACGTTAGGAAGCCTACGCTGAATTAATGAGTTATCGGCAGTTTTTACCGCTATCACGTTAAAATAATCTTTTATTTTTTGCTTCACGGCAATGCAAGTACAACTAGAAACGTTTCTGCATAAACAGTGGGATCGCAAAGGACTGATATCCTGGCTGCTTCTGCCCGCTTCTGCGGTTTTTCTCTCCATGGCAGCCTCGCGGCGTCGCAAAACCGTGCCTGTTAAAGTCGGAGTGCCTGTCGTAGTCGTCGGCAATATTTATGTCGGAGGAACCGGAAAAACTCCGGTCACCATCGCTTTAGTCAAAGATCTGAAAGAACGCGGCTGGAATCCCGGTGTTATCTCCCGCGGCTACCGCGGCAAAGCAGAGTCTCCGGTTGAAGTTCGCCTCGACAGCAATCCTGATATCGTCGGCGATGAACCTTTGCTGATTAAAAAGGCTACGGATGCCCCGACTTTTTTTTGCCCGAACCGTGTTGAAGCCGCTGAAGCTTTACTGAAAGCCTACCCGACTGTCAATGTCATCATCAGCGACGACGGACTTCAGCATTATTCACTCCATCGAGATGTCGAATTAGCCGTCGTCGGAGCCCGCGGTTTAGGAAACGGCTGGGTTCTTCCGGCCGGTCCGCTGCGTGAACCGCCGTCCCGTCTCGATGAAGTCGACGCGATTGTATTGAACGCCACAGAAGATATCGTGACGTCTTCTACTCCGCGCTACGTTGCGACAAGCGGATTCACAAACGCAGTCAATTACGCCACCGGCGAAATCGTTTCTTTGGATACGCTTTCGAGAATGCAGTTTAAAAAGGGTTTGAAGGCCGTCGCGATGGCGGGTATTGCCGTCCCGGAAAGATTCTTCTCCATGCTGAAGGCTCATGGATTGGAAGTGCGCCCGATTGCTCTTCCGGACCATTACGACTATTCCAAGAATCCTTTTAAAGACTGCGAAGCCGACCTCATCTTTATCACGGAAAAAGATGCCGTCAAATGTCGTAAACACGCCGATTTGAAAAACGACGAGCGCATTTTTGTGGTTCCGCTGGAAACCAAGCTCGATAAATTCTTGGTTGATTTTGTCGAGAAGAAAATCACCGCTGCAGCTAAAAAGAGCAAAGAAGCTGCTCAGCAACTCTAAACGGAATGCTTATGGACGCAAAAATCACTGAAATCTTAGTTTGCCCTCTCTGTAAGGGTCCGCTACTTTGGAACGAAAAGAAAAAAGAATTTTACTGCCGTTCCGACATGAAGGCCTTCCCCGTCATTGACGGCATCCCCTGCATGGTCCCGACTGAAGCTCGAGAAATGAAGGAAGAAGAAATCGAGGAACTGGACAAAAAATGAGCTTTACCGTCATTATTCCTGCTCGCTTAGCCAGCACCCGTCTGCCCAATAAACCCATTGCCGACATCTGCGGAAAGCCGATGATCGTGCGCGTTGCCGAACAGGCTTTAAAAAGCGGCGCCTCCCGTGTGATCTGCGCGGTTGACGATGAACTGATTCTCAAAGCCTGTGAAGCCAACGGCATCGAAGCCTGTTTAACGCGTAAAGATCATGCCTGCGGCACCGACCGCCTCTGCGAAGCGGCCGAAGTCTGCAAAATCCCCGATGATGAAATCATCGTGAACGTCCAAGGGGACGAACCCCTAATTCCTCCGAAAGTCATCAAGAATGTTGCAGAACTTCTGATGAACCACTCGGACTGCAGCATGGGAACGGCTGCCATTCGTATTCATTCGGCGGAAGAATTCTTTAATCCCAACGTTGTGAAAGTCGTTGCCGACAAAAACGGCTCGGCGCTGTATTTCAGCCGCGCACCGATTCCCTGGGATCGCGACGGCTTCGCAAAAGACCGCAACGCGCTCCCGAGGGATCTCGGCCTGCGCCATGTCGGTATTTATAGTTACCGCTGCGCCTTCCTGAAAGCTTATCCTCAGCTTCCGAAATCGGATCTGGAAAGCTGGGAAAGTCTGGAGCAGCTTCGCGCACTTTACAACGGCTACAAGATCGCTGTAGACATTTTCGAGGAAGAAATTCCTCCCGGCGTGGACACGCTCGCAGATCTGGAAGCCGTACGCGCTTACTTACAGAAAAAATAACTCGAGTTTTATTTTCGAAGATCAAGCGGTTGCTGGGTTTTCATCCATTCGGACAGCTTGAAATTACGGGCAATAAGGCACAAAATTTAAATTTACATTCTTAATTATTAAAGGAGCCATTCATGCGCTTAATTCTTCTCGGAGCTCCCGGTGCCGGTAAAGGTACGCAAGCAGCCCGTATTTGTGAACATTACGGGATCCCTCAGATTTCTACGGGTGACATGCTCAGAGCTGCAGTGAAGGCCGGGACTCCCCTCGGTTTAGCTGCCAAGAAGATTATGGATGCAGGTGAACTGGTCAGCGATGACATCATCATCGGCCTGGTCAAAGAAAGATTGGAAAAACCGGACTGCAAGAACGGTTTCCTCTTTGACGGCTTCCCTCGCACAATTCCTCAAGCCGAAGCTTTGGTTAAAGCCGGTATTCCCATCGATGACGTTGTTGAAATCGCCGTTCCCGACGAGGTCATTCTTGAACGTATGAGCGGCCGCAGAGTGCACGTTGCTTCGGGCCGTACTTACCATGTTAAATTCAATCCTCCTAAGGTTGAAGGTGTTGACGACGTGACCGGCGAACCTCTGATTCAGCGTCCGGACGACAAGGAAGAGACCGTTAAGAAGCGTCTTGAGGTCTATCACACTCAGACTGAAGCACTGGTCGGTTTCTACCAGAGCCTGGCTGCTAAGGGCGACAGCAAGACAAAATACATCAAGATCGACGGCGTCGGCGACGTCAATGAAGTCAGCCGCCGTATTTTCGATGCACTTGATAGATAATTTTTAGCTCTATTTAATGATTATTTGGCATCCGCCTTCGGGCGGAGCGCCAATTTTTGTTTTTTGCGGACGATGAAAAAACACATTCTTGTTACCGGCGGCACCGGCTACATCGGCTCCCACATGGTTGTGCGCCTGATCGAAGCCGGCATGGAGCCGATCATTTTCGATAACTTCAGCAATTCCAAGCCTGCCGTCGTAGACCGCATTGAGATGATCACCGGAAAACGCCCGACACTGGTACGCGGTGACATCCGTGACGAAAAGGCTTTAGAGAAGCTGTTCGCGGATTTCCCGATCGATGCCGTCATTAACTTTGCCGGCCGTAAGGCCGTCGGCGAGTCAGAAACCGATCCTTTGCTTTACTTTTCTTATAACGTCGAAGGAACTATTGTTCTGCTTCGCGTCATGAAGAAGTTCGGTGTTAAAGAGTTTGTTTTTTCCTCTTCCGCCACCGTTTACGGCGATCCTGGCTACGATGAATTTGATGAGAACACTCCGCTTGCTCCGATCAACAACTACGGTCTGAGCAAATGGATGATTGAAGAAGTTCTTCGCAAGACTTTCAAAGCCGAGCCTGATTGGTCAATCGCCATCCTTCGTTATTTCAATCCGGTCGGCGCACACGAATCCGGCTTAATCGGTGAAGATCCGAACGGCATTCCGAACAATCTGATGCCTTTCATTTCCCAAGTTGCCGTCGGCAGACGCGCTTCTTTGAAAGTTTTCGGAAATGACTACCCGACTCGCGACGGCACCGGCGCCCGCGACTATATCCACGTACAGGATCTTGTTGAAGGACATTTAGACGCTCTGAGAGTTTTAGACGGCAAACCGCAGCTGCTGACTGTTAACCTCGGTACCGGCGGCAACACAACTGTGCTCGAGCTCGTTAAGGCGTTTGAGAAAGCCAGCGGAAAACATATTCCTTACGAGATCTGCCCTCGTCGTGCCGGCGACAAGGCTGCCTATTGGACCAACCCCGAGCTTGCCAAGAAGCTTCTCGGCTGGACGGCTAAGCGCGGCATCGAGAAGATGTGTGAAGATACCTGGCGCTGGCAGCAGATGAATCCGGAAGGGTATCCGGACTAATCCGGTTAAGACTTGATGAGGCTCGCATTTGCGGGCCTTTTCTTTTCACTCCTAAAAAGAAACCTCCGGACTTTCATCCGGAGGTTTCGCAACGGTTTAGTTCCGTTCAGAAAAGCTGATTAGGCAAGCTTTTCTGTGATGAACGTTCTGGTCTTACCGAGCAGAGCGTTCATGTCGGCAGGCGCTGCGCCGCCGCCCTGAGCAAAGTCAGGACGTCCGCCGCCTTTACCGCCGAGCTGCTCGGCAACAAACTTCATCACATCGCCGGCTTTGATCTTGCCGACGAGATCTTTCGTCACACCGACCGCAGCACTGGCTTTACCGTCTTCAGACTTGATCAGAACGATCACGCCGCTCTTGAGCTGATCTTTAAGACCGTCAACGGAATTGCGAAGTTCCTTGGTTTCGATGCCTTTCATCTCGGTTACAAGAACCGCGACGCCATTGACATCCTGAGCCTGAGAAGCCATGTGAGCGGCGCCGGCCTGGGCAAACTTGACCTTCAAAGCGTTCAAGTCTTTTTCCGTGCGTTTCAGATGTTCGACGGTGTCCACAACCTTGGAGACAACTTCGAGAGCCGGAGCTTTGAGTTCTTCAGCCACTTCTCGGATGATCTCTTCCTGGTTCTGAGCGTAGTGAAGAGCGGCCATACCCGTCACGGCCTCAACACGACGCACGCCGGCGGAAATACCGGATTCGGAAATGATTTTGAACATACCGATGTCACCGGTTCTCTGGACGTGTGTACCGCCGCAGAGTTCGCAGCTGGAGCCGATGTTCAGAACGCGAACGTTTTCACCGTATTTTTCTCCGAAGAGCATGACCGCGTTGGTCTTCTTAGCTTCGTCGATCGGCATGACTCTGGTCTGAGTCGGTGCATTACGGAGAATTTCTTTGTTCACGATGTCTTCGACTTCGTTGATCTGTTCACGAGTCATCGGAGAGGTGTGGACAAAGTCGAAGCGGGTTCTGTCGCCGTTAACCATGGAGCCGCGCTGCTGAACATGAGCACCGAGCACTTCTCTCAGTGCTTTGTGCATCAAGTGCGTCACGGAGTGGTTGCGGGCAGTTGCTTCGCGGTTTTCTTCGTCGACCTGAGCGCTGAAGAGGTCGCCCACCTTGACTTCGCCTTCGGCGACATAGCACATATGACCGAAGACATTCGCCTTGATCTTGAATGTATCGTCAACCTTAAGGATCGTTGTCTTGTTCTTGAACGTACCTTTGTCGCCCATCTGACCGCCGCTTTCTGCATAGAACGGAGTGCGGTCAAAAACGACAACGACTTCGTCGCCGGCTTCGGCGTCTTTCACGGGTTCGCCGTCTTTATAGATGGCTTCGACGCGGCAGGCCTGAACCGTCAGCGTGTCGTAACCTAAGAATTCAGTCGGTTTGCCTTCGTATTCGAGGCCCTGAGCCATCTTGAATTTGCCCTTGGCGCGAGCCTGTTCACGCTGCTTTTCCATCAAGGCATCAAAGCCTTCAAAGTCAACGGAAACATTCTTTTCGCGGCAGACGTCGGCAGTCAGGTCAACCGGGAAGCCGTAGGTGTCATGCAGTTTGAATGCAACGTCACCGCCCAGGATCTTGGTTCCGGAAGCCAGAGCTTCATTAAGGATATCCAAGCCTTTGGACAGGGTCTGAGAAAAGCGAACTTCTTCCTGACGCAAAACTTCCTGAATATGCGGATTACGAATTTCAGGGTACTGATCGCCCATTTCTTTGGCAACGGCTTTAACCAAGTTGCTGAAGAAAAGCTTGCGGGCGCCGAGCTTAAAGCCGTGACGCATACCGCGGCGAGCAATACGACGCAGAACGTAGCTGCGGCCTTCATTGCCCGGAACAACACCGTCGGCAATGATGAACGTGCAGGCACGAATGTGGTCGGCAATGACCTTAACGGAAGGACTGTTCGGATCAACGTCCTCTGCGCCGGCAGCCTTAACTTCATCAATGACGGCCTTCATGAGGTTCTGGAACAGGTCGATTTCGTAGTTCGAATGAACACCCTGAAGAACGGCGGAAATACGTTCCAAGCCCATGCCGGTATCCACGCTGGGACGGGGCAGCTTGTGCATCACGCCTTTTTCATCACGGTTGAACTGCATGAACACGAGATTCCAAATTTCCATGTAGCGGTCGCCGTCTTCGTCAGGGCTTCCGGGAGGGCCTCCGGCAACGGAGGGACCATGGTCATAGAAAATTTCAGAGCAAGGACCGCAGGGGCCAGTGTCGCCCATCATCCAGAAGTTGTCGGAAGCGAAACGAGCGCCCTTGTTGTCGCCGATACGAACGATTCTATCGGCAGGGATACCGACTTCCTTATTCCAGATGTTGTAAGCCTCGTCGTCCTCGGCGTACACGGTCACCCAGAGTTTTTCAGGAGGGAGTTTGAAGTGTTCGGTAAGTAGCTCCCAGGCATTCTTGATGGCGTCACGCTTGAAGTAATCTCCGAAGCTGAAGTTGCCAAGCATTTCAAAGAATGTGTGATGGCGAGCGGTATAGCCTACGTTTTCCAAGTCATTGTGCTTGCCGCCGGCACGAACACATTTCTGACTGGTCGTCGCACGTGTGTAGGGACGCTTGTCAAAGCCAAGGTAAACATCCTTGAACTGGTTCATACCTGCGTTGGTAAACAGCAATGTGGGGTCGTCACCGGGGACTACCGGGCTGGAAGCGACGATAGTGTGTCCTTTAGACTCCATGAACTTCAGAAACGTAGATCGTATTTCTGATGCAGTGAACATTTATATTTTCTCAAAGTAAGCTGTCGAAACAGCAATGTGTAACCGCGGTATTTTAGCAGATGGCTCTCTGCATCCGCCTTTTTAGACCGCGGATTTCCACGGTAAAACAAGAAAGCCTGAGCACCTTTTTATCAGTGTCCAGGCTCGCTTTTTGTCTTCAATTTCTAAAAGAAACTGTGTCGTCATTCGACATTAAACGATACGGGAGTAACGGCGAACTCTTTCGTCCTCACGCAGATAACGGTCGAAGTTCATCGCTACGGCTCTCACCAGCAGTTTGCCCTTCGGAGTGACTTCGATAAAGTCAGGCTCCAGACGAACCAGACCTTCGGCCTCGAAGTGCTTGAGATTGTTCAGTTCAAAGTCAAAGTATTCATTGAAGTTAATGCCGAATTTCTTCTCGATGTCGGCCTTAACGACTTTGAACTGGCACATCAGTTCCATGATGACTTTGGCACGCAGGCGGTCGTCGTCATTTAAGAGATAACCGCGGTTGGTGGCCAAGTTGCCGCTGCGGATCGCTGCATAGTAGCTTTCCAGATCACGCGGGTTGGCGGCATAACAGCCGTTGACCTTACTGATGGAAGAAACGCCGAGCGCAACCATGTCGCATTCCGGCTTAGTGGAATAGCCCTGGAAGTTTCTCTGCAGGGTACCGTTTTCCTGAGCCTTGGCAAGTTCGTCGGTAACCTTGGCGAAGTGATCCATACCGATGAAGTGATAGCCGTTGGCGCTCAAACGTTTGATAGCGTCCATCATGATGCCGACTTTTTCCGGTGTGCTCGGAAGGTCTTCGGCATTGATACGCCTCTGCGGTTTGAAGTGCTCGGGCAGATGAGCAAAGTGATAGAGCGCGATACGATCCGGAGAAAGTTCGATCACTTTGTCCAGAGTCATTTCAAAGGTCTTGCGGGACTGGAACGGAAGACCGTAGATCAAGTCCATGTTGATGGACTTAAAGCCGTTGGCACGAGCGGCGTCAAGGACGGCTTTGGTCATTTCGAAAGGCTGAACACGGTTGACTGCAATCTGAACTCGGTTATCGAAGTCCTGAACGCCGATACTCATACGGTTGAAACCGGCTTTGGCCAAAACTTCAACCTTGTCGACAGGGGTCGAACGAGGATCGACTTCAATGGAAATTTCTGCATCCGGCGCCAGCGTGAAGTGAGAACGAATAATGTCCATCACCTGGAAAATTTCTTCATTGTTCAGGAAAGTCGGAGAGCCGCCGCCGAAATGAAGCTGAACGACTTCTTTGTTGCCGCCGATCTGAGCCGAAACCAGTTCGCACTCCTTGCTCAAAACTTCCAGATATTCTTTGGAGCGACAATGGTCTTTGGTCACTTCCTTATTGCAGCCGCAGAAGAAACAGACATTCGCGCAGAAAGGAATATGGACGTACAAAGATAAATCAGCCGTATTGTCGCCGGTACCGCGGGCATTAAGCACTTTTTTAAAGTCCTCGGCGCCGAATTCTTTGGTAAATCTATCCGCGGTGGGATAAGAGGTATATCTTGGGCCCGGAACATCGAATCTCTGGAGCAGTTCAAGATCCGGGAACTCAACGTTCAGTTTTCCTTGTGTTTCCATCAGGGTTCCTTTTAAAAAATTTTTGATTTTTCTAGGTTCTGTTATTATTTTTGCAACAGGCGAAATTATCTCAAATCATCAAAGGCCGCAAAGCTTTTTTGCCTCTTATAACAGTATTTAGAGAAAATGGCTTCTAATTTCACGCAATCTTTATCGGCAAATCGCGCCGGCTGTGCCGGCTGCTATCTCAGGCACTTCTGCCTGTCTGCCGATCTGAATGACGCAGAAACAGAAATTTTTTCCTCTCATATCGTCTCCCAAAGAAGAGTTCCTAAAGGCGAAATACTGTTCAGAGCCGGCGACCCCCTTGATACGCTTTTCATCACCAGGCTCGGTTCATTTAAAAGCTCCGTTCTAAACGAGAACGGCAGCGAACAAGTCACCGACTTCCACATGACCGGAGAAGTGCTCGGCGCAGAAGCGATCCCCACCGGATACCATATCTGCACCGTCACGGCCCTTGAGGACAGTGAAATCTGTTCTTTGCGCTATCGTGAACTCGAAGCTTTTTGCGACCGAGATCTAAAAATCGCGCGCCAATTTCGTCTTCTGCTCGGAAGAAAAATCGTCGCTGCGCATCAAAACCTGCTCATTCTCGGCTGCACCAACTCAACCCAGCTGCTTGCTTCCTTCCTGCTGAATCTTGCGAGAAAGTTCGAAGCCCGAGGATTCTCAAAAAGCGAATTCGTCCTGAGAATGACTCGAGGAGAACTCGGCAGTTTCTTAGGTCTCAAACTCGAAACCGTCAGCAGAACGCTCACCCATTTCGATGAACTGAACCTGATTGAAATTAATCAAAGACACGTTCGCATCATCAACTTGGAAGGACTGAAAGCCGTCGCGAAGGAATCGGGGCGCGCCAAGAGAAAAACATCTCAGGAATGATGCTAAGACTCCGTGCTTAACGCTTCATGAAACTTGAATCTTGAAGATCAGGAAAAACGAGTAAGCTGCTTTCATCGCTCCTCTTTGAATTTATTTTGCACAATGCCGTCCAAGCATGACTTAATTTTCTCGTTTATTTAGAAATAGTCGAGAAATTATGCTCCATTACCCTGACGAAAATGAGAATTCGTGGTCAACTTTCTGTTTTTGCCCCGATTTTTTCATAGAATGTTAGAAAGGTAGTTAACTCTACCCGATAACCACAAATGAGAAAGGTAAAAAATGACAATCAAATTTACTAGACGTTCCGTCTGTGCCCTTGGAGCTGCAGCATTAGGCTGCGCAGCATTCCCTCCTTTCGCTGCTGAAGATCCTATTCGTATTATTGTTCCTTATCCTCCCGGAGGCCCTTTGGACGTCACAGCCCGTGCCGTCGCTGAAGAAGCTCGTCATGACCTGGGCAACATCATTGTTGAAAACAAACCCGGCGCCGGCGGCAACATCGGCGTGGACTACGTTGCAAAACAAGCTCCGGACGGCAAGACCATCGTCATGGGCGCTCTGGCAACACATGCCGTAAACCCCAACCTTTTCAGCAAACTGCCGTATGACCCCATCAAGGACTTCACTCCGATTACGCTGATTGCTCAGACACCGAACGTTCTGGTCATTACACCGGAATTCTCTCAAAAGACAGGCATCAAGAGCGTTAAAGATTTAATCGAGTATGCCAAGAAGAACCCGGACGCTATTAATTATGCTTCCGGCGGCAACGGTTCTGCTGGCCATATGTCCGGCGAACTCTTAAAGAACGCAACCGGCATCAAGATCGTTCACATTCCGTTTAAGGGCGCCGCAGCTGCTCAGATGAGCGTCTTGAGCGGCGACACTCAGATGATCTTTGACAACCTGGCTTCTGCCAGCGCCAACATCAAAGCCGGCAAATTGATTCCTCTTGCCGTGACGACAACGTTCCGTGCACCTTCTCTGCCGAACGTTCCGACGATGGCCGAAGCCGGTGTCCCCGGATTCGATATTTCCACTTGGTACGCCTTCTTCGGACCGGCCAAGATGGATCCGAAAGTTGTTGAAAAACTCAACCAGGCTTTTGTCAAAGCCATTAAGTCCAAACCCATGGCTGAACGCTTCGACAAGATGGGCGCCGTTGAAAAAGCCGGTACACCTGCTCAGCTGAACGACTTTGTAAAAGCCGAGCTCGTCAAATACAAAGAAATTGTGAAGACCAGCGGAGCGAAAGTAGACTAATACTTTGCTCAGTTTGTACAACCTAGAAGGCCGGCCTCCGGCCTTCCTTAATTTCGTTTTACCTATGATCAAGGATCAAAGAGATTTTTGGGCCGGTTTGATGTTCATGGCCTTCGGAGGTTTTTTCTGCTTCTACTCTGTTTACAACTACAACATCGGGACGGCCTTCCGCATGGGTCCGGGCTATTTCCCGATGCTGCTCGGCGGTTTTCTCTTTTTCCTTGGTTTTTTGATCACTGCGAAATCCGTTCTTTTTAAAAGCTCTGAGGAAGACGGCGGCAAGTTCGGAAAGTTTGACTGGTACAACTTTTTTGTGATTCTAGGATCCGTTACGATTTTTGCCGTACTGCTCAGACCGGCAGGTCTCATCCCTGCGACTGCCGTGATGGTTTTCTTATCTTCTTTCGGCAACCGTCCTTTCCGCTGGATTCGGACCCTTTTGCTCTGCGTCTTTTTAAGCGTTGCCGTTTGGCTGATCTTTGTCCTCGGCCTGGATCTAACCGTGCCCATCTGGCCGGCTTTTCTCACGAATTAAGGGGCTGAATTATGGATTTACTAAATAATTTAGCCGTCGGTTTTGCCACTGCTTTATCACTGCAGAACCTGCTCTACTGTTTCTTAGGTGTCACGCTCGGCACCTTGATCGGCGTTCTTCCGGGACTCGGGCCGGTGGCAACGCTCGCCATGCTCCTGCCGATCACTTACACGCTCGATCCGACTTCAGCATTGATTATGCTTGCCGGTATTTATTACGGCTCTCAGTACGGCGGATCCACAACCGCGATTTTGGTTAACCTTCCGGGCGAGTCGGCTTCGGTGGTCACATGCTTAGACGGATACCAGATGGCGCGTCACGGCAAAGCCGGCACCGCACTCGGCATTGCGGCTATCGGCTCTTTTATTGCAGGCTGCTTTGCAACGATCTTGGTCGCTGCTTTCGCACCTCCTCTGATTGAACTTGCCTTTAAATTCGGTCCGGCCGAATATTTCAGCCTGATGGTTCTGGGTCTTGTCGGCGCCGTTGTGCTTGCCAACGGTTCTGTACTGAAGGCCTTTGCCATGATCATCTTAGGCCTGCTTCTCGGCATCATCGGAGCAGACGTCAATTCCGGAACTTTCCGTTTTGATTTCGGCATTGCCGAACTTCAGGACGGCATCGATTTCGTCGCCATTTCTATGGGCCTGTTCGGATTCACTGAAATTATCGTGAATTTGTCCAAAGGCGAAACGCGCGATTCCATTACAGAAAAGGTCGGCTCCATTTGGCCGAGCCGAAAAGAATTATGCAAAGCCGCGCCTGCCATCACGCGCGGCACTTTGCTGGGTTCCTTCCTCGGCATTCTTCCCGGCGGCGGAGCTCTGCTCGCTTCCTTTGCTTCTTATACGCTTGAGAAGAAAGTCGGCGGCAAAAACGCCAATCCTCCGTTTGGTAAAGGCAACATTGCCGGTGTTGCCGGTCCGGAATCTGCCAACAACGCAGGCGCCCAGACGAGCTTCATTCCGATGCTCACGCTCGGCATTCCCTGCAACGCTACGATGGCTTTGATGATCGGCGCGCTGATGATTCACAACATCACGCCGGGACCTCAGGTCATGAGCTCTAATCCGACACTTTTCTGGGGCTTAGTTGTCTCAATGTGGATCGGCAACCTGATGCTTGTGATTTTGAATCTGCCTTTAATCGGCGTTTGGGTTCAGTTGCTGCGCGTTCCTTACGGCTTGCTCTATCCGATGATTCTGACTTTCTGCTGTATCGGCGTGTATTCCATTAATAACAATCCGTTTGATGTCTACATCACGATAATCTGCGGTGCACTTGGCTACCTATTTGCAAAACTGAAATGTGAACCAGCACCATTGATCCTGGGCTTCATTCTCGGACCAATGATGGAAGAAAACCTCAGAAGAGCAATGCTTCTTTCTCGCGGTGACCCATCGACCTTCTTTACGCGTCCCATCTCTCTCGTCCTATTGATGATGGCCATCTTCCTGCTGCTGCTCATCCTCTTACCGAGTATTAAGAAAGGCCGCGAGGTAGCGTTCAAGGAAGACTAAACATTGCGCTCGGACTGGGATTTTGTTAATCTGAAACCCTTGTCTAGAGCGGAAAATTTGTCGCCTGTCGCCGGGTGTCCATGATTGGATACGGCAGCATCGTGAGGGTTCTTCGATTTTTCGGAGAGGGTGTCCACGGACAAGGAGTTCCCGCTTCTCGATTGAAAATCGGGGCGGGAATTTTATTTTCTGTAGTTCCAATAGCAATCACATTTCTCTCAGAATCATAAGACTTAAACATGTCTTCTGTTCCGGCTCGGGAAGCTTGTGATGGTTAAAATCCAATGTTTTGGATACCTTTTCAGAAAGCCTCTTTCTCTCACAGATCTTCTCCAAACAACCGACACAGGGACATCTAATCGATTTTGGAAGGAGAACGATTTCAGGCCGTTTCTTCGGACATGTATTCGGGCTCTCTAATTCTTCTAGAACTCATTTGCGAAGAGAACAGCCAAGCCAGTAAGGCGAAGGGCTGCCCGAAGACAGCCCTTCGAAGATGCCGCTTGGCATCAAGGAGCAACTAAGTAATTACCGCCTCCAGACCTGAGAGGCGGCGCCAAGTCTTAGAACATGATCGGATCGTAGTATCCGGAGAAGAGGATGGAAGCTCTCAGCAGGAGCGCACCGATGATGCCGAGGATCGCACTGCAGGCCAAAATCTTATGGCTGCGTGTCAGCAGATTCAGGAGCAGAGGCACGACAGAACCGAGAATAATCACGCCGACCCAGAACATCACGGCATGAGGACCGCTGATCAGAGCTTCTGCACCGGCTCTGGCACCGGCAAGCGCGGAACCCAAAGCAACGTGGACAAAGGCAAAAATGGTGAACAGTTCTGCAACTTCAACCCAGAAGGAAGTTCTTCTGCTCCAGCGAACGGTATCCGGATCGATCCATTTCATGATCATGAAAAGTTCAATACAGCCGATGGAACTGGCCATGCCGGACATGATCCAAAGCAGCGGAATCAAAGCGGTATTCCACAGAGAGATGCCGACGGCCTGAGTCAAGAGGAAGCCGGAATAAATCGTGCAGCAAACGCCCAGCGCAGCAAAAATTCCGTTGAACCAATTGGACTTAGTCATGTTCTGCCAGTATTCACTCTTGAAAATGATCTTGGCGCAGATCATGGAATAGAACACGGAACCGATGCACAGCAGCGAAAGCAGACAAATGCCGATGAACATCCAAGACTGGAAATTAAAGGAAAAGTCCGCTAAAGCGCTGAAAACGGCAAACGGAAGATTAAGCATCCTAGCCAAGTGGCTGACCACTAAGAGCGTTCCGAGAATGCCTGAAACCGTCAGAAGATAAACAAAGTTCTTCTGTCTGATCCAGTAGTTCAGAAAAAATCCCATACCGGCGAGACCGACGAGCCAAAGGAAAATGGCAATCGTCCACCCCCAATGAGCGGCTTGGAGCTGAGGAGTAAAAGAAGTTAATTCGATCATTTGGACACCACCACAAAGAAGTTAGGTTTCGTGCCTTTGTTCGGCATGAGAAGCTCGGTTCTGCTGGAAGCAATCTTTTTAGAGATTTCAGACTGTGGATCCAAAATATCTCCGAAGAGACGGGCTTCCGCGGGGCACGCCTGAACACAAGCCGGCTGCTTGCCTTTGTTAATCATCTCCATGCAGCCCGGACTGATACATTTCATCGGCAGGCCCGTGATCGGATGACTCCAGCGAGCGTCGTACGGGCAGCTGGCAATACAGTAGTTGCAGCCGACGCACTTATCCGGATCATTTCTGACAAGACCGTTTTCATCGTAATAGTTCGCGCCAAAGGGACAAGTCTTAACGCAAGGTGCGTTTTCGCACTGCTGGCACTGAACCAGCAGATTGACCGGACGACGTTCTTCAGAACGGAAAATACGAATATTGGATGCGGGCCAGTTTCTCCCCGGAATGCTCTGGTTGTGCATTTCAGGGAAATTGGTCTGAGAACAGGCCAAAATGCAGGCACCGCAGCTGATGCATTGTGTGGCATCAAAAAGATGCGCTAATTGTTTTTTCTTTTGAACCATGATTTAGCCTCTTACCTTCTTAATGCGCACGGAACTGTTATTCGCAACATTGCCGAAGACCGGCTGCGCATAACCTGTCGCATACCAATGAGAGTTAATACCTTCTTTCACAAATTGGTATTCGGGGTCGTTTACAAGGTGCTTAGTTCTGTTGCCTCCGGAGAAACCGAAGGCAAAAACTGCACCCGGTACAACCTTATTGGTGACGGTAATTCTTGCTTGGCCGACATAGTTAGTATCGATACCTTCAATTTCGGCCATATCCCCGTTTTTAATACCCAGTCTCTGTGCATCAACCGGATTCATCCAAACGGTTCTGTCGCCCAAATAGCGAGTGGGCTGCGTAAACATATTCAGGCCGGAACAGGTGACGCAGTTCTTTCCGGAAGCCAGGATGAACTCATTGCTGTTCTGCTTCGGTGCGGTGAACGCTGGCGAAGGAATGTAACCGGAAATCGGAGCAATGGCCTTTTCGTAGGCTTCGTTCTTGAAGCTCTGGAAGGCATAGATTTCAACCTTGCCGCTCGGTGTTCCAAAAGGTTTGTGATACGGGTACTGGTTGTATTTCTTTGTCTTGATCGTTGACCAGCCCTGTGTTTCGATATCCTTCTTGATCTTGGCAGCCCAGCCCGGTTTCTGGCTTTCGCACTGTGCCAGGAACTTATTAAAACCTTTGTTCGTAAAGGCATCAAAGTATTTATTGAACTCCTCGGCCGTCTTGCATTCCTTGTATCCGACGCGCGCTGCTTTTTCCGGGAAAGCTCTTCTCAGAATTTCCAAAAGGATCCACACGTCGTGACGAGCTTCACAACCTTTCGGCGGCGTAAGGCCCGGGTCGGAAAGATAAATGGAGCCGTCAAGCGCCCACTTAACACCAGCCATCTCTTTTCTTTCCATGAAATATGTGGCAGGGAGCACGTAGTCAGCATAGTCAACCAGTTCCTGCGGAAGAACATCCTGAACGACACAAAGCTCAAGCTTCTTAAGCTGTTCTGCAAGTTCTTGAGAATTGGCCTCACGATGGAACATCGTAGTTCCCACGAAGAAAACACCTTTGATCGGATAAGGTTTGCCGGTAACGGCAGCCTGGAGCGCAACCTTAAAAGTTGCGGATGCTTCCGGATAAACGATCTTGTCGATGCGCTTTTCTTTAGCCATCTGCCAAGTTTCGCCGTTGGGACCTTTGCCTGCAGAAACACTGGGGATCTTGAGGCCGGCCCCGACTGTTACAACCAAACCTCCAGGAATATCTATATTGCCGTTCATCGCGTTGGCAATGCAGATCAATTGATACAGCTGAACGTCGGTTCCGTTCTTAGAGGTGTACCAGCCGTCATCGATCACACCTTTTAGGTTCGTGAAGTCCTTAGCGATACGGAGCAGGATGCCAGGCTCAACGCCGGTGATTTCAAATACTTTCTCCGGTGTGTAAGGAGCCGCTGTCTCTTTGACGACTTCAAAAGCGGTTTTAACGGGAATCGTGATCCCGTCGACAAGTTTGACCGGAGCGACGTCTTCAAGGATAGCCTTGAAAGAAGGATCTTCGTCAAAAACCATCTCTCCGGTTTCATTTTTCTTCAGTCCTCGGAAGGAAATTTCTCCGGCAGCATTGGCAACGGCGTATTTTGTTTTATCCCCGCCTGCGACGAAATCAGCTTGAGTCAAGGGATGACCGTTTTCTCTGACAAGATAAGCGCCGTTGGTATGCTTCTGAATGAAATCAAAATCGGCTGTACCGTCCTGAATCATGCGGTTAATCAGACCCATCACGAAAGCAGCGTCCGTCGAGGGACGAATACCAACCCAGTCCACATCACCGTAAGAGATGTCCGGCATTCTCGGGTCGATGGAAACCACACGGGCCCCGTTTGCACGAGCAACATTCAAAGTATGGAGCGCTCCCATAGCAGCTCCCATAGAACGGCCGATAAGAAGCAAATAACGCAAGTTGGCGTAATCGGGCTCCATTTTGCCGGCACCGTCAAAGCCTTTTCCGAAGACCCACTGGCGACCGCTGATACCACCCGCATTGCAGGAAGAAGCATGGCCAATACTATTCGGAGAGCCCAGCGGTAGCGTAATCCACTTGCTGAAGCCCGAGAAAGTATGGGAAGTTGAAGCAATGCTGCTTTCTCCATATTTTTCAACGATCGTTTTAAGCTGACCGGCGATGCCGTCCAACGCTTCATCCCATGTAATTTCTTTGAATTTTCCTTCGCCCTTTTCCCCGACACGTTTCAGAGGTTTTTTCAAACGAAGCGGGTGATTCCAAACCCACATAGTTGCAGCGGATCGGCCGCAGTAGCCCTGTTGAGGATGTCCTGGATTTGGGAAAATACGAACAGTTTTTTCGGAAACGGGCTCACCTTCTTTACGCATCTCAATCAGACCGCAGAACGCACCGCACATCGTGCAGGCAACGGGACGTTTTGTCCAACCTTCCTGTTCGAGTTTTTTAATTTGTTCGGCAAACGCCAAGTTCGGAAGACATGGAGAAGCGGCTGCAGCCAAAGCTCCTCCTTTCATAAGTGTCCGTCGAGAGACGGACAGATTTACGATTTTGTCAGACATCTTAATTTCTTGTCCTTAGGTTATTGGGGATTGTTAAGAGTTGTAATCTCTTTAACTGCCCTCGATCGTAATCCCTAAGAAAGATTAATCCTATAAGACAAATGTCTTAGATTCTCAGACCTCCTCTGTAGACTCTATCTTCTTGAATTTCCGAAATTATTTACGTGCAAATTTTCATCTTTTTATAAATAACCCAAATGCGATTAAGAGTTCGGTTTTTAGTTAGTTAAAAACATATTTTTGCCTAATTCTTTTATTAAATTAAGAAAATATATAAAAATGTAAACTAAGTTATGAGAATTAAAGATGAAGAATCAAGTCTTTTTATATGGAAAGTTAACTGAGGGTAATTTTCTCTCGATTTTGATTTTTTTCCATACTTGAAACTTCTTTATTGACTAATGCTCGTTATCCCTAATACTTCGCGAATTTGTATTTTTTCACGTCCTGAACTTTTCTTCCTTCGATGTTTCTTCTCTTCTTCTTGATCTAACGCATGCTGAGAACCTCGTATTTTCGGCGCAAATAAACACAGAAAGGTAGAATAGAAAAATTAGTTCTCTTTTTTACTACAGCGATGACCGAAAACAAAGAAAAGGCTCAGAGCAGCCACATCACTAATTTTCTTCGCAACATTATTAACGAAGACTTGAAACAAGGGGTAAACGATCCCAGACATTGGTGTGGACATCCCGGCACTTACACGGAGCAGATGGAAGGACCGATCGATGAGGCAAAAGTTCGGCTTCGTTTTCCTCCTGAGCCTAACGGTTACCTCCACATCGGTCACGCTAAAAGTATCTGCCTGAATTTCGGTCTAGCCAAAGACTATGCCGGACGGTGCCACATGCGTTTCGACGATACTAACCCGGTTAAAGAGGACCAGGAATACGTAGACTCCATTCTTGGCTCTGTTAACTGGCTCGGCTTCGACTGGAAGGATGCCAAAGAAACCAATTTCTACTTCGCCAGCGACTACTTCGACTATATGTACGAGATTGCCGAGCATATGATTAAAAACGGCTTGGCATACGTCGATGAACAAACGGCTGAACAGATTAAAGAAAACCGGGGCACACTTCACACACCCGGCGTCGACTCTCCATTTCGGGATCGTCCGGCGGAAGAAAGTCTGCGCCTCTTCCGTGAAATGCGGGAAGGCAAGCATCCGGAAGGAAGCATGGTTCTCCGCTCTAAAGTTGACATGAGCTCCCGCAACATCAATCTTCGTGATCCGGCTATTTACCGTATTCGTTTTGCCGAACATCATCGTACAGGCGACAAATGGTGTATTTACCCGATGTACACGTTCGCTCACCCGCTCGAAGACGTTCTGGAAAACATTACTCATTCAATCTGCACGTTGGAATTTGAAGATCAGCGCGCTTTCTATAACTGGGCAACCGAAAGATCCGTACCCATTACCCGCGCTCCGCTCTTTGAAAAAGCAAAAGCCGTCCTGGCAGACCTCCAGAAAAAGAGCTTCGAAGAAATCAAGCCTTTTGCCGAAGCTGCTGTCAAATTCAAATGGAAACTCGGCCAGACCGAAACAGAAAGAGAACTCGCTTCTCTCTTAACTGATATCAAGGCCAATCCCGAAAATTTGAACGATGCTTCTGCGCACGCCATCGTGAACGCCGTTGCTGCCAAACCGGAAGTTTTCACTCCGCTGCTGCAGGACGTTTTAAGCGCAACCGTTAAACCGAACTTCTTCCTGCTTCCACATCAGTACGAGTTCAATCGTCTGAATCTGACTTATGTGGTCATGAGCAAACGCAAACTGATCGCCTTGGTCAAAGAAGGCCTCGTCGATGGTTGGGACGACCCCCGCATGCCGACTCTCGTCGGTCTGCGCCGCCGCGGCTATTCTCCCGAAGCCATGCGTTTGTTCTGCGATCGCGTCGGGGTTTCTAAACAGACCGGCAGCTGGATCGACTACTCTGTTCTCGAAGGTTCTCTGAGAGATGTGCTTGATGCTGAAGCCGATCGTCGTATCGCCGTTCAGGATCCGATCAAACTCATCATTGATAACTATCCGGAAGATCAGATCGAAGAATTCGAGTCTCCCAATCACCCTCAGCATCTGGAACGCGGCTCTCGCAAGCTTTCCTTCGGAAAAGAACTTTGGATTGAAAGAAGCGACTTCGCGGAAGAACCGCCCAAAGGCTATCGCCGCCTGACACTGGCAACTGCTGACAAACCGGCAATGCCCGTTCGTCTGCGTCACGCCTACGTCGTTCAGGCCACCTCTGTAGAAAAAGATTCGGACGGAAAGATCACAGCCGTCCACGCTGAATACTTCCCGGAAACCAAGAGCGGTACCGACGGCGCCAACTCTATTAAGACCAAGGCTGCCATTCACTGGCTGAGTGTTAAAGATGCTCTTCCCGCAACGATCAGACTTTATGACCGTCTGTTCACCGTTCCGAAACCCGATGCCGGTGAAGTGGACTTCCGTGAGCTCATTAATAAGAACAGTAAGACTGTGATGCAGTCCTACGTTGAGCCTTCTCTGAAAGACGCCAAACCCGAAGACCGCTTCCAGTTCGAAAGAAACGGTTATTACGTGGCTGATCAGAAGGACTTCACTCCGGACAACCTGGTATTCAACCTTGCAGTTGCTCTGAAGGACACCTTCGGAAAATAATTAAGCACTGAATCGCCAGAGGGACGGCTGAAGCCGTCCCTTCTTTTTTAGGAAAGCTTTTGAATCGTTTCGGCCAAAAGCTTCGGCGCAATGTTCAAAGAGTAATCAAGCTCTAAACGTTCGGTGCTTCGGTGCGCATCTCGGCCTGCCGGCCCCATGTTGGCAATCGGAATGTCCAAGGCGCCCGGGAGATCGGTCGGCAAATAAAAGAGTTTCTTCCAGCCGGCCATGTTCTCGCCGACTTGTTTGGCCCCTTCTCTCATTTCTTCAAAGCCTAGGAAGGACAAATCCGTAATGCCCCCGAAAACCTCGTGCAGACGGACTGCTTCGTCTTTGCTCAAGACTTTTGCCTGCTCCGTCATCTCTTCCATCACTTTTCTAAGTTTTTGCTCATCAGGCGACTGTCGACGATTCAGCCGAGCCGGGTAGTACGGCGGCAGGAACCCGACTACAATTGTCGGCCGTGGCATCTGAGCCTGTAAAAACAGCCAGGAGCATTCTTTCAGGGCCGCCTCCCGAATGTCCAGATCTTTAGGGAGCGAGCGATAAAAATGATCTCTTTTTTCTTCGAAGGATTCGCCCGTCTTCTGGCGAGCCATCCGCTGAAGCATCCCGAAGGTAACAACATTGACCTCATCAATGTCAGGAAAGTCTGCGCCTTTATCTTGTGCAAACAGCAGTGCACGCATCAGTTTGCTTCTGGCCTGCGCGGCAGCCCGCGCCGCTGTCATTTGAGCCCAACGAAGGACATCCGCCGGTTTCTTTGCGGCGGTCAGAACATTAAAGTAAGCGGAAGCCTCTTCAGGCACAGTGACCGAATAACCGTTGCGGTGCACCTCCATACTTAAGCAGGCGGGAGGTGCTAAAAGATCCAATCCGGAACCCTCGTATAAAGCGGTGTCGGCTTCTGCCAGACAAACGATTTCACTAATTAAGAGCGCTGCGCTGAAGCCGTGAAGATAATTGCCGATGTGTGCGGATTTACCGAAGGCGTAGAAGAACGGCATAAGTTTGCCGGTGGTTCCTGTGTAATAAGGTCGCACAGCCGGTACCGTCTTGGTTTCCGCCGTCCAGAAACAAGGCTCACCGGTAAGAGCAGCGACGACTTTCAAATGTTCTTCTTCACAGATATGCAGGAATGTTCTTAACGAACCGATCATGCCGGCACTGTTGGCTTCTTCATCCGGAACCGCCCAAAAAAGAATATTGACGGCAAGAGTCGGGTCATCTGCCCACTCCTCCATGGAAGCCAAAAACAGCGCAAGGCCCGCCTTCATATCCATACTGCCGCGCCCGAACAGCCAATTGCCGCTCTCAAGATCCTTCCGAGCAGTTTCATCTAGAGGCTGTTCACGTAGTGCTTCCGTGTAACGTTCTAAATCGAAAGCCGTCTGTACTTTATCACCGCAGTTCTGCGTATCGACGACATCGAAGTGACCTGTCAGTACAACAGTTTTATCGGTAGGAACGGCGGCTCGGAGCAGTCCGAAAACCGCCTTACGCTCGAGGGGGTCCCGCTCACAGACCGGTTCAAAGACTCGCACGCGTCCGGGATGTTTTTGTGCAAGGCAAAACAGACAATGCGTAATGAAGTCCGCACAGCGGTTTTCCTCCGCGGCGCTACCGCTAACGGAAGGAATGGCACAAAGTTTTTTAGTGAGCTGAAGAATTCGGGACGACTGGGCAGTTTTCATGACAAGCACAAGGAAGTTAGTGAAGTCTTGTCATTTTAGGGCTTCAAAATACCTCTTTTCGGTCCAAAAAGTTAAAGTCAGCTTTAAGTTTACTAACCTAAAATTGACTAATTTTGAAAACAGATCCAACGGAACCGACAGGGGCAGAGGCCGGCTTTTTAGCCGCAGAAGGACCGGACGCGTATTTCTTGCCGATTTCTTTCAGGAAAGAAATAATCTGAGGATTTTCCCATGGCAGGTAACCTTCAGCGTAAGCCACTAAATTTCCGTTGCCGTCAATTATGAAATTGGTGGGGACCACAGAAACGCCCATCTTCCCGGGAATCGCCTGATTGCCGTCAATGAAGGTTTCAAAACCCGAAGCACGGATCTTGTCGAGGAATTTTTTAAGATCCACATTTTCTCCGTCAACAGCAACTCCAATAACACGGACATCAGAGTTCTTAAGGGCCTTCTGTGCTGTAATCAGTTCCGGTATCTCCGCGACGCAGGGGCGGCACCAGGTAGCCCAAACGTTTAAAACGATCACCTTTCCTTTGTAATCCGACAAATTTACGTCTGTTCCGTAAATAGTTTTGAGATCAAACTGCGGCATCTTTAGAGCGTGCTTGAGCTCTCGGAAATTCGGCATCATGCGCGGCGCCTTCAGAGGTGTTCCTGTTTCGTAAACGCGATCAAAGTCTGCGGCCTTCGGGACCGAGGAGAACAAGACGGTGCCCGCCAAGCAGGAAAGTACTAATAATTTTTTCATCTTTCGATACTTTTTCTTTATGCTGTCGAAATTTTAGAACGACCGATTCAGCGCAGATGTAACGAGTTTTTCAGGTGCGCTCATGATGGTGGCTCTCCAAACCCATCCTTTCGCAATTGAATTACAGTTTGATGATGAAAGTCTTACCGGCGCCGTTCATCCTGCGGAGAAATCGGCGCGAAAAGATTTGCCAACACCATTGATAAAGGAGTGAATTATGGGACTTTTCAATACAATTCTTCAGAAACTTGGTTTTGTGAAAGACAAGGCCGTTGAAGCTGTTGCAGGGGAAAACGCTGCTGCAGCGGAAGCACCGGTCTCTCCCGTGGAAGCCGCTGCCGTTGAAAACGTAACCGCCTCCCAGCCTTAATC
>OATT01000579.1_pt1 | contig 32777 bp, 33 predicted proteins | sample 1476071 | NCBI WGS metagenome assembly OATT01 (sample SAMEA2579989, study PRJEB22360) | human gut metagenome | biome: human gut; feature: human-associated habitat; material: faeces | place: Denmark | collected 2008/2010 | reverse complement strand
ATAGTAGGCCTTGGCAATTACTTAGATGAATTTGATGCCTTAATTATTAATGATTTTCAACTTAATGAAATCTGGGTAAGTGTTATTCTTTCTGTACGATTTATTTTTGTGTCTTTAGGTGATATTTTTGCATCAAGATTACAAAAAAATATTTGTTCTACGAAACAAATATTTCTTCTCAATGGAGTAGCATGCACTTTTTTACTTATGTTTGCTATGATATGGAATCAGTACGCTATATTCATTTTTGGTTTTTCGTTTATGATTATGACAATTACAGAAATATTGTTAGTAAACGCATTACAAAATGAAATAAAAGAAGAAGGTCGTGCAACTGTCATGTCATTTTATAGTGCTGGCCAAAATATAGTTATGATTTGTTTGAGCTTAGTTTATGCACAATTAGCGGGCATATTTTCTTTACAACAAGTATATATTATTATATCCTGCTATGGAGTGATAGGTGGAGTCCTATTTTATCTCCTATTTAAATCTATGGAAACTCACAACTAAACTTGACTGTTTATTTATCTCATCTTTAACTCTATCACAATCTCAAATTAAAGATACTGTTAAGATAAAAATCATATCATATAATTTAACTGCTTACATCAAAGATCAACTCTGATGTTGGCAGTTTTTCTTTTAAAAATCCCAATATCTCTTCTCTCTCAAACTTTCTCTACACTCCTCTCCTCTATAAAAGAAAGAACTACTTGACTTTATATTCAAGTTCTTAATAATTATTATACTACTTCCTAGTTCTGTAAAAGGAACCTTAAAAACACGCTTACAGAGAAATCAATACATCTCTATGCTTAGATTTATAAGAATAATACTATAAGGAGAAGATGAACTGTTTAACGATAAGATACAATACTATAAAAAAGGAATAGGCTTGCCTGAAAAATATGTATCTAGACAAACAATTACCAAGTGGGAAAAGAGTGTGATTTCTTCTAACTTGAAATATTTGATTGATCTTTCCCATATTTTTGGAATTACAATAGACCATCTTATGAAAGAAGATGATTATTTCACTGAAAAGATTAAAACGTTGATACAAATCAATTCACTTATGCTAGCAAAAAATAAAAATAATTTATGATGAATTTAATTAATATGACTTTAAATCAATAACTTTTGTTTTTGAAATAAAATCATGCAAAGTCACATAATGAGATGTAACCAAAAACATAAATATTGATATGATAATGGTAAAGATGCTTAAATCTTTAACCAGGATAATAATGTGAGATTGTATTATAATAAATATGACTTGGTTGAGTATACCACCAATTGAATGTAAACTGATTTCAATAAGCCATATAAACAATATCTGTCGTAAAAATAAAGTTTGAACACTCATTTCTTGATTCGAACTCGTTATTATTTTTAAATTCATTATCTTTTTTCCAATAGTTTGACCAGGATATAATTTTAGTGGAATAACAAAAAAATAAATAAAAGAAAACAATAGACTGATAAATAATCCAATCATTAAATCCTGCGTTGTATATAATTTAAGATTCATAATATATCTATAATCTATCTGGTTTGCTAATCCAATAACAAGAAAAGGCAACATACAAACTAGACTTGCTAAATACCAGTCAATAATATATGCAATTAAACGTTTAAACATATATTTATTTATTTTAAACTTCTTCATTATCATTCTCCTTATTTTTTATATATTTTAAAAGTTCTTTATATCCACAATAATTATCATCAAACATACAGATATTCTGTCTCTTACAGTTACCCTGACATATTGTATAAAATTCACATTTCTCACATAGATATGAATATTCTTTTTCTTCTTTTAAAAAATGATAAGCAACATGATGATTTAAACATTCTCTTAAATTATTGTTTTGGATATTACCTAAGATGTACTTATCCAATGCATAGAAATCACAAGGATAAATATTTCCATCTGCTTCAATAACGAATTGTATTGAACAATATCCAAGCATTCCACAAAAACATTCTGTCACACCATGAAACAAATTATGAATTTGATCAAAAAGTGAAATATGCATACTCATGTCTTTATGGTATTCATCATATAACATACTATAAAATTTAAAAAATTCCTTTGGCTTCAAACCGGCATCACTGTTTAATGGAGGTAAACATGGAATAAATTGCACAAATTGAAACTTCATATCTTTATAGTATTTATAGATTTCTTTTACATACATAGACATATTTGAAGTGACAACAGTGAGTATATTAAAATCAATAGCATTTGCTTTTAATAACTCAATAGCTTGAATAACAGTATCAAAACTTCCATGATTCAATAATATCCTATTATCATCATGTGTTTTTTGAATCCCATCAAGTGAAATTCCAACTAAAAAATGATATTGCTTAAACAAAGCTATCCATTCTTTATTCATTAATGTTCCATTTGTTTGAATAGAAAAGTGAATAGTATGTATTTTATTTCTTATTTCTACTTCATTTATAAAATCTTTAAAAAATTCAACTCCTGCCAAAAGAGGTTCCCCTCCTTGGAAACAGTATTCAATTTCTATTGGTTCAAAACAAAATTCTAAACTTTTTATTATAATAGAAACATAAATATTCCTACTCATTTTTTTCACAGATTTTGATCTATAACTTGTTATATCTTTATAAAAACAATATTTACACTCCATATTGCAATGTGAAGACACTGGCTTGATAAGTATAGTTATTTTCTTCATAAACACAACTCCTTAAAACAGTTTTTAACAGTTTCTACACATTATTAATAATGTCATTCTTTTAATAAAAGATTCATAATAATCCTTATATAACTACTAATTAAAAATTATATCAAAAACAAATATATTGAGTGCATTTACAATATAGTCCATGACATCAAAAACATTTATTCCATATAATAAATTACAATTGCATCACTTATAACAGAGAATAGAAATATAAAAAACTCAAAATGATTTTCTTGGATCTCTGGTGATAAATCAAATTGATAATTTCGAATATCTTTATCATCTAAACAAACAACACAGTTTTCAATAGAAGAATTAAGGATTCTATATATCAATTGATAAGATCGTTTCATCCATCTTCCACCATATGTTAAAAATAAAATGAAATCAACATTTTCAAGGACATAATCCATCTTTTGAACATCTGTATTACATAAGATAATATCCACTTTTTTATGATAGTTCTTTAACAAAGCCTGAAACAATACAACTGCAGATAATTCATGGGAGGCACAAAATATAGCAATTCTATTATTATCTATAATTTTTTGAATAAGACTTTCAATCATTGATTGTTCAATTAAAAGTAAAGAATGATTAATCATATAATCAAACTTTACTTTTGTATTTAAAACCGCTTTACTGACAGAAATATCATTTTTCTTTTGTTGATCAGTTACACGATGATAGAATTCATTTTGAGTTATATTGTATTTCAATTCTTTAAATGAATCATACCCTATTTTTTGACAAAATCTTGTTATACTGGCAGTAGAGGTTGTACATATATCAGCAATCACATCAATACTCATATTGGGTATTTTATCTATGTGCTGCAACATCTCCTTAGCAATAATATAATCTAATGAATCTCTAAAAGAAAGATTGGCTATTTCAGCTAATTTATAATAGACATCATCCACTCTTCATCACCTCTACTTATAGTATATCCTATCTTTTACTCTTATGAAATTAATAAGGAGCCCTTTTTTTCAAACTGTTATAAGCACTATATTGTATTTTATAAATCATCTCTAACCTCATAAAAGAAAGTATATCTTTATAATCACTATTTTGAGAAACATTATAAAGTTCATAAGGATCTTTTTTTAAGTCATATAAAATTTCCTGATGATGAGTATTACAATAATACTTATATTCCTTAGTTCTTATGGTTGTTTCATAAAAATGGTGACTACCTATATATTCAACAATAATAGATTCCTTTGTTCTTTGACTTGTTCCTTCTATGATCGGTTTTAAAGATATTCCTTTTAAATATTGTGGTTTTTGAATACAAGCATAATCAAGAATTGTAGGAACAATATCAACTGCTTCACATAACTCATTTATACAAGTTCCTGGCTGTATTTTTCCTTTATATTTCATAATCAGTGGTACATGGATAATACAATCATGACCTGGCATACCTTTATGTACACGTCCATGATCTCCCAGATATTCTCCATGATCACTTGTAAAAATAATCAAAGTGTTTTCTTCTATGTCTTTTAACTCATTAAAAATATGACCAATACAATCATCAACATGTGTTGTTAAAGCCAAATAACTTGCATATATCTCACGCCATTTTCTTTCATCAATATCTTTAAGCTGATGGTTCCAATGACTTCCAAGTAATGTTTCCATTAGTTGATTATCTTCTAAAGAGCGATGTGGTAATGGCATATCATCAATATTGTACATATCTAGATATTTTTGTGGTGGATTGATGGGTGCATGAGGGGCATAAAATCCAGCAATCACAAAGAAAGGTTGGTCATTTTGCTTATGATTTCTAATATATTGACAGACCTCATCACTGACAAAACGACTATGCGTTAAATGATCACTGCCCTCAAAAGGATATGGTTGATGTGGGGAACGTCCATGGGTACTATACATAGGCTGACCATAGACTTTCCCTTCTGAAGGTAATCCTACTCTTACTTTTTCAACTTGTTCAGGTGCCTGAGATTCAACCCACTTGATATAGGCATCATCATAACAACCTGGTTCATCTGAAATAATGAGACTATCAAATCCATAATGAGGATGTGGATCTGTATGACATCTATTTGTATGAGGTAAAAAGTGTAATTTGCCTATTTGTGAACACTGATAGTCATATTGTTTAAGATAATTTGCAATTGTATCCTCCTTTTTAGATAGTGGTATACCATTATCCCCTATCCCAAGTTGACTAGGATATTTTCCAGTTAACATACACATACGACTTGGCATACAAACTGGATTATTTACATAATAATTTTCAAAATTAACCCCATCATTGATGAATGAATCTAAATTTGGTGTTATTGCCAATTTGTTCCCATTTGCATGAATTGAATCAAATCTTTGCTGATCTGTATAAATGAGGACGACATTAGGTCTTTTAGGCATTTTCTCCACCTACTCTATTTTCACTCATTTTCATATTGGCTTTTTCATTAATTCTAATGAAAGGAATATAAATAATGACTGATAGAACAAATAAACCTAATTGCCAAACAACTGACATGATATCTCCAGCTGTAGATAAAAACATATTAATTCCAATAGGAATCGTCCAAGGAACTTGAACAACAATTGGTGCTATAGAACCTACTGCAGCTGCAAAATAAGCAATACTATAACATACCAATGGAGCGATTAAAAACGGTATAATTAAAATAGGATTAAACACAATTGGTAAACCAAAAACCATTGGTTCAGAAATATTAAATAAGGATGGAACAAGGCCAATTTTAGCTACTTCCCTATATTCAGAACTTTTAGCAACAAATAAGATTGCGACAATCAGTGCTAAAACATTTCCACCACCACCCATTTTTGTAAAAACTTCTAAAAAAGGCACTCCTGTGAAAAAGTGAGGAATAGCTTCTCCAGCAACAAATGCAGCATTATTAGCTGGCAATAATTCTCCAAAAACGACACTGTTAATAGGACCCATTAACAAGCCTCCATGCAATCCAAAGAACCATGCAATATAAGTAAAGAAACAACTGAGTAATCCACCTAAAAATGATGTTCCAACAATTTCTCTAATTGGTGTTTGGATAACTTGATAAATAAATGTAAATAAGTCAACTTTTGCATAACGAACAAGGATAAATTGAATAATACCAGCACTCATAAGGATAATTAATGCCGGAATCATGACTAAAAATGACTTCAATACACTAGGTGGAACACTATCTGGTAATTGAATCGTTAAGAATTTTACCTCACATAATTTCTTTAATAATGGGGGAATTAACAATCCAAGAAGAATTGCTAAAAAGAAGCCTTTTGCCCCTAAATATGTTGTCGAATATGAACCGTTGACAACAATACTCTCTCCACCTTCTGATAATAAGTGTGTGGCTTGGGGAGTAAACATAAAGTATAACATTGTATTCACGACAATTGTAGATATAACATCACCCTTTAATTTCTTTGTTAAAAAATAAGTAATAGAAATTGTCGCAAGCATTGAAATTAAAGGGACTGTCGCATTATATATTCCATTAATATATAATTGCCAACTATCCCCAAACGTATTTGTTAAGAATTCAGATACTGCTGGAACTGGGAAGTTAAGCAATAATGTTAAAAAAGAGCCAATAATCATAGCTGGCATTGTTGCAGCAAATCCATCTCTTAATGATGATATGTATGAATTTGTGCTGATTTTAATTGCAAACGGTAGTAGTTTGTCTTCTAATAATTTAGATATTTTATTCATTTCTCTCTCCTCCTGTTCCCAATATAGCATAAAAAAGAAATCATGAAGAAATCCTTACATTTTTTGTAAGCAATTACTAAATTTGTAAGGAATGGTACTTTTTTCTTTTTTTACGATAATATTATACTACACAAAGATAAGAAGGAGGCAATCATATGATAACACGATTTCAATATGGACATCCTATCACTACTGATTCTATAATTAAGCATATACCAATAGAAGAAGGATATCCAAACCATCTTGTTTATGAAGATGGAGAAAAAACAACTTTTACTTATGAAATGAAACCAAAAGATATGATTTATGGACTAGGAGAGAATATGCGTGGTATAAACAAAAGAGGCTTTACCTATATTTCACGATGCATGGATAATGCCATACATACTGAAGATTGTCATAGTCTATATGCTGCACATAACTTTATTATCATTTATGGTATTGAAACATTTGGTGTATTCATTGATACAGCTGGGATTGTCAGCTATGATATTGGAGAAACAGATATTGATCAAATCATCATAACCTGTGATGACAAAGACTTGAATATTTATATGATTGAAGGAAAAAGTTTAAAAGATGTTGCCAAACAATTTAGACAATTGATTGGCAGAAGTTATATTCCACCAAAGTGGGCATTTGGTTACCAGCAAAGTCGTTGGAAATATAAAACAGAAAATGATTTTAGAGAAATTGTAAGACAATATAAAGAACATGCGATTCCATTAGATGCTGTCTATTTAGATATTGACTATATGGATAACTATCAAAGTTTTACAATTCATAAAGATAATCTACCACATTTTGAAGAGTTAATTCAAGAAATGAAAAATCAGGGTATCCACATGGTTCCTATTATTGATGCAGGTATTAAAGTTCAAGATGGTTATCATGTCTATGAAAACGGAGTCAAAGAAAATCGATTTTGTAAGGATAAGGATGGACATTTTTTTCGATGCGGTGTTTGGCCAGGATACTGTCACTTTGTAGATGTCTTGAATACTCAGCATAGAAATTGGTTTGGCGATCAATATAAGTTCTTATTAGATAAAGGTATAGATGGTATTTGGAATGATATGAACGAACCTTCTATTTTTTATACTGATGAAAGATTAAAAGAGGCATATGAATTGGTTAATAAATTAAAAAATTCTGAATTAAACTTAAATACTTATTTTCAAATGTGTGATGAATTTTCAAAATTATCTAACAACCCTAAAGATTACAAACTCTTTTATCATGATATCGATGGTCAAAAAGTAAGACATGACAAAGTCCACAATCTTTATGGATATTATCTCACAAGAGCAGCAGGCGAAGCCTTTGAACGCTTTCATCCACACAAGAGATTATTACTGTTGTCACGTGGATCTATGATAGGAATGCATCGATATAGCGGTATTTGGACTGGTGATAATCTGGCTTGGTGGTCTCATTTAAAATTATGCATCCAACAAATGCCAAATCTCAATTTATGTGGCTTCTTATATGCTGGTGGGGATCTAGGAGGATTTGGTAATAATACGAATGAAGAACTCATGACCCGCTGGGTTCAATTTGCTATATTTACACCTTTAATGAGAAATCACTCTCAAAGCGAACGAGCTCAAGAACTGTATACCTTTAAAAATACAAATACCTTTAAAAATATGATAGAAATCAGGTACGCTTTTATACCATATTTATATAGTGAATTTGTAAAAGCAGCAATCCATAATGATTGTTATTTTAGAGCATTATCATTTGATTATGAGAATGACCCACAAGCAAGATTAATTGAAGACCAACTCATGGTTGGTGAATCAATAATGATTGCTCCCATATATGAACAAAATGGGAGAGGAAGATATGTTTATTTACCTGAAAATATGAAATTGATAAAAATACGTTCTTTCAATGACTATGATGAAATTATATTGCCAAAAGGACACCATTATATTCAAGTCAATTTAAATGAAATGATTTTCTTCATTAAAGAAAATCATATTGTTCCTTTAACTAAGCCTGCATTAACAACAAAAGATATGGATTTTAATCATTTAGAAATTATAGGTTATGTCAAAGAGAATACCCAGTATATTTTATATGATGATGATGGTTATACAAAAAACATTGATAATGAAGATAATTTTCATATAATACATACAAATCAGACTATCTGTCACTGTAAAAGTAAAAATGTAAAGTATAAATAAATATCCTTATCTGTCTATACTATTAAATACTTGCAACTTATTGGATGATTTAACGTTATATTATTAATCCTGATGATTCTTCCATATTTGGAGAATGTGCCAAATTTTGAAATGCAATAAACTCTTTTTCAAGAGCTTCAATACTATTCAAGCATTTTTATGCAAGAACTTGAGAGACCATATCATCGTAATCCCCTTGTGCTATATAAAATGGGATATTAAAATGATGAGAAGATGTAAAAGGATTATCTTTAAGAACGACTGGAAATAAATAGAGGTTCTTCCTTTTAAGAGATAATCAAATTGAGGAAAATCATCTGTATCTGGATTATACCTCTCTGATTTTTTAATCACTTCTTTATCATCTGTTTTTTGAGCACGATTGTACATATAATAATAGGCTAAGCGCTCGGATTCCGTTTGGTTAGTGACCTGACCAATACCTATATATGCCAAATAGTTATCAGAATATTTTTCCATTGTTTTCACTCCAAGATAAAGTATCCTATAAGATATATCTTATCTTGATGAAAGCGCGATTCATATGCATATAAAACAATAAACTCAAAGCATATTCTGCCACCCACTGATTTTAGTAACTTTTCAATATATTTTCCTATCGCAAGAATACATTCATAAAGAATTACTTTTTCTAATTGTTGTGAAATCAATAATGTATTAATATTTTGTTCTAATAAATTATAAGTTGTATATTTGTTAATATAATCAATATAAATTTCATCTAAAATTATATAATAGTGATAAATTATTCCTTGACTAAATCTAGCTTTTTTAATAATATCTCGCATAGTTATGGTATATAATGGTTTTTCTTTCATGATTTCACCAGTACATTTAAGTATGTAACTCTTATTTTCTGTTATATATTCGTCTATCACTTTTGGCATATGTAATCATTCTTGTTTAAATTGACATTATGCCAATTTTAATTTTAATTCAATCAACCATTTTTATGTTTATATCATATATAATTTTCATTTCATTCATCACACAACTAACAATTACATAAATCCGTATCCCTGTCTTATTTAGTCTTCACTATTCCCTGTCATATTCTTATACATTTTCTACTCCTTTGTTTTTGTGTTAATTTTATGATAAAAAAGACTCTCCTTGTGATAAGAGGTCAATTGATACATTGTATCTCTATAACTCATAATGCATCAGTATTGTTTCGTCTTTTGTTTTATAAATGATAACTTTTCTCAAAATCAATTTCTGTATTTATAGATTTTATTTATGTTAATTCATGTTCTTTTGCATAGTCTAAGCATATTTCAAAAAAATCCTTTGATAATGAAGATAGATATTTATTTTTATGATAAATGATATGATATGATCTTTTGATATTTAATTCAGAGACAAAAATTTCTTTGACTCTTTTTTCTTCTATTGCATCTTTTACTAACATGTATGGGAGAGTAGAAATTCCTAAATCTGCTTCAACACTTCTCACAATGGCTTGTGTACTGCTACTTTCCATTGCAAATTGAATAGATTGTTGATGTGATACAAAGATACTATTGACAAGATTATAAACTGAACTTCCTTGTTCTCTCATTAAAAATGGATAATCAAGTAAATCAGCAAGCTGTAAATCGTTTTTGAATAAGAGTGGATGATTCAGACAGACTATAGTAGAAAGATAATCAGACATAAATGGAATCTGAATAATATTATCATTTTGAAGATGAGTTTCAACAAGTGCAAAATCAATCTTATTTTCAATAATTAACTTTTCTAGTGTTTCAGAATTATAAACAAACATTTTAATCTTTAGACTTGGATATTTTTTCTTCAATAATTGAACAACATGAGGTAAGATATAATGACCAATTGTCATACTGCTACCAATCCTAATCATCCCTTCCTCTTCCCAATTTTTTAGACCTTTTTCCATCTCTGAAAACAGTGAAATAATATGAACTGCATATTCATAGAATTGCTTTGCTGCAATTGTTGGAAAAATTTTTCTATTCATACGATCAAAAAACTGGACAGAGTAATAATTTTCCATCTCTTTAATAGCTAAACTGATAGAAGGTTGAGCAATGTGCATCTTTTGTGCCGCTTTGGTAATACTTTGATTTTCATAGACTTGAATAAAAATAAGCAAATGGCGTAATGTCATAAAAGAACTCCTTTCAATACATAATAAATTTATTATATATATTATATAATAATAGTATTTTACTTATTTTTCAAGACAATGTATGATGTGACTATGGAGGTAGACATATGAACATAGAGAAACATAAATTAAGAAAACTTTTTCTTTCAACTTTATATTTAAGTGCTTTTACTTTTGGTGGTGGTTATGTCATAGTGACATTAATGCGCAAAAAGTTTGTCAGTGAGTATCATTGGATAGATGAAGATGAAATGTTAGATTTAATTGCTATTGCACAATCTGCACCAGGTGCAATTGCAGTGAATGGAGCCATTGTTGTAGGATATAAATTGGCAGGCATGCTAGGTGTGCTTGTTTCAGTAATTGCAACAATTATTCCTCCTTTTGTCATTATCTCTGCTATCTCAGTTTGTTATAATGCTTTTCGCACAAATTTACTTGTATCTTTAATGTTAGAAGGTATGCAGGCTGGAGTAGGAGCAGTGATTGCTTCCGTTGTTTTTGAAATGGGATCAGGTATTGTTAAAGAAAAAAATCCTTTCTCCCTTATCATTATGGCAGTATCTTTTATTGTCACTTATTTTTTCAATGTCAATGTTGTTTATGTCATACTGGTATGTATTGGTCTAGGACTCATCAAAACTTTTATTCAAAAAGGAAGTGAAAACATATGATTTATTTGCAATTATTCTTGAGTTTCTTACAGATTGGTGCTTTTAGTTTTGGCGGTGGTTATGCTGCTATGCCACTCATTCAGAATCAAGTTGTTGATTTACACCAATGGTTAAGTTTATCAGAGTTTACAGATCTGGTAACTATTTCACAAATGACACCTGGTCCTATTGCAGTGAATTCAGCAACATTTGTTGGTATCAAAATAGCTGGTATTCCTGGTGCCATTGTGGCAACATTAGGATGTATTTTACCCGCCTGCATCATTGTGACAATCATTGCTTGGCTCTATTTAAAATATCGTAATATGAAATCATTACAAGTCATTTTAAGTACACTTCGTCCAGCCGTTGTTTCACTCATTGCAACAGCTGGTTTAACAATTATTATCTCAGCTATTTTTGGTGAACTAGGAATCAGTATAAGCACAATCAAAATACAAATGATTATTATTTTTGGTATTTGTATGCTTTTATTAATGAAATGGAAAATGAATCCAATCTTTGTTATGGTATTAGCTGGAATTTTAAATGTTATTCAATATTTTGTCGTTGGAAATTTATTATAAAGTGAAAACGAAAAGAAGATAAACCGGGGCTTTAACGAATAAATGATTTGTTTACAGTTTCCAAATACGCAAAAACGCACATTGCTGTGCGTTTTTTAGTATAATATTGTAATGCAAAATACAAATTATATCCAAGTTTGATTATAACTCATATCAGCCCTATTTACTACTTGATTTTACTTTTTGTTTTGAAAAGGATATTATGATGATATTCATTTCATGTTTATTGCATAGAATCAAAGGCCTAGCCATATGGCGTTTGAAAGATTCATTAAAGATGATATCTTCTACGAAATCAATAAATATATAGAAGCTCATACTGATATTCTTTGTATTGACAGAACTAAATACGAATCCAATACCAATAAGAATACCTTTATTTAGCGCAACAATACCCTAAGATACAGAAGAAACTGCTGGAAGAAGGTTTTATCATGCATTCGTAAAATAAACAGCTACTTCCAAAGTCAGAATATTGATGTAAGATATTCTTTGCTTAAGGAACCAAGCATTGACTATCTTCTATGCATTGCAGACAGGATAGAATCCTATATGCTTGATTTTGACTTCAATTGTTCCATAAAGTCTGAAACTGCATATTATAAGTTTGACATCTCGTTTTCTATTAATTAACATCACTAGGATTTCAATAACATCCTTTTTTGTTCTATTATATATGATTAATCTTCTATACTTTAGGACTATTACCATATGATATTTACATCTATATGACGTGTGTGATAAACTATTTTTGTATTTCATTAGACGACCTCCTTTGATTTTATATTTAGCTGCCAGGCCAAATATATTCTATCATTAGAGGTCTTTTTTCAAAACGCTAAAGCTAGAACCGCCGCCATGCGTATAACACGGGGTATATTTTGCAATAAGAGTTCAACATTACTTTGTTGAACTCTTTATTCTATCTAAATCCGTATTGTCTATGTGCAACATATGGTTCTTCTAGATAATCTATTTCTTCTTGTTTCAAATGAATATTTAATGCTTCAATTGCTTCATCCAGATATTTCATTTTTGATGCACCAATTAATGGTGAAGTGATATATGTTTTTGATAATAACCATGCTAAAGCTATCTGACTAGTTGATTTTTTGTATCGATTAGATAATTCATATACACGTCTGATAATTTCTTGATCATGTTCTAATATATATTCATTTTGTAGTTTGCCACAATTATCAACTCGAGGTGTTCCTATTGGTTTATTGAAAACACCATGAGCAAGTGGAGAAAATGGTGTTAATGCAATGTTTTCATATTGACACATAGGAATCATTTCTTTTTCTTCTTCACGATAAATTAAATTCACCATGTCCTGCATAGATACAAATTGTGTCCATCCATGTTCCTTTGCAATCGCATTGGCTTTGACAAATTGCCAGGCATACATTGCACTTGCACCTATATATCTCACTTTTCCCATTCTCACCAAATCATTCAAAGCTTCCATAGTTTCTTCAATAGGGGTTGTATAATCCCAGCGATGAATAATATATAAGTCAATATAATCTGTCTGTAATCTTTTTAAAGAATTTTCAACTTCTACAAAAATAGCTTTACGTGATAGTCCTTTCGCATTGGCACCATTATGCATTGGATAATATAATTTTGTAGCAATCACAACATCATCCCTAGAAGCATAATCTTTTAACGCTCTCCCTAAAATTTCTTCACATTCTCCTAGTGAATAATAATTGGCTGTATCAAAGAAATTAATACCTAGATCCAATGCGTGTTTAATGATTTTTCTTGCCTCTTCTTCACCGACATTGGCTTGAATTTTGCCCCTATCACTACCAAATCCCATACATCCTAAACAGATACGCGAAACTTTTAAACCAGTACATCCTAAATTGACATATTCCATTATTTTCATCTCCTCAACTTATGGCTTCAATGGGCCATAGAAATATGAAGCTGTTGCTCCACCATCAATTAAAAAATCAGTTCCTGTAATAAATGCCCCTTTATGACTCATTAATAATTCAGCAACATTGGCAATTTCATCAGCTGTTGCAGGTCTTTTCGCAGGACAATTTGCAAACATATTTTTATAGAAATCTCCTCTTGGTCCATTAAACTCATCAATCGCTAGTGGTGTGACGACAATACCTGGAGAAATGGAATTAATACGTGCTCCTCTTTCTCCCCATTTTACAGACTCAGCCATAACTCTTTTTTCATTACATCGTTTTGCGATTTGATATGCATGTAAGCTATCTGATAAATTTTGTGGTTGAAGAACTTCTAAATTTAATAAATCTTCTGTTGGTGTCATTGCTAATAAACTATCCACTTTTGCATTCAGTGCAGGCATACGATGTCCAGACTGACTTGAAATCGTCACTCCAACACCACCTTCTTTAATAACTTTTCCAACTTCCTCTAATAAAACAGCCGTTCCATAAAGATCAACTTTTAAAATCATTTCAATTGATGCTTGGCTTGGTGAAACTCCTGCTCCATTCACTAACATTGTAATATCACCATACTTTTGTGCTTCTGCAATGAGTTCTAAAATAGATTCTTTTGATGCTAAATCCATTTGAAAAGGAATCACATCAAAACCAGCATCATTCATGATCTTTGCTATGTTTATAGCATTCTCAATGCTTTTATCCCCCATAACAATTTTCATTCCATAACCCATTCTTCTTGCAATTGCCATACTGATTTGTCCAGCTCCTGTAACAATCATAACATCTTTCATTTTAATGTCCTCCAAACACTTCAAAATCTGTTTCTTTTAATTGCGTATCAATACATTGAATTTCATCTTCTGTGAGTATAATATGACAAGATTCAAAATTTTCCAATAATCTTGCTTCTTTTCGACTGCCTGGAATAGGAATGATAAATGATTTTTTATTGATCATCCATGCTAATGATAATTGTGCCATTGTACAATTCTTCTCTTTTGCCATTTTATTTAATAAAGTTAATAAACAATTTGCTTTTTGATAGCCTTCGCTTTGATATTGGGGCATATGATTTCTAAAATCTCCTTGAGGAAATTTTGTCTCTGCATTAAACTGACCAGATAATAAACCATTTGCCATAGGTGAGAAAGCAACATACGTCACTCCCAATTCTTCACATACTGGAAATAAATTTTCATGCCATGTTGCCATCATTGAATACCGATTTTCTATCGCCGTTACAGGACATACTGCATGAGCTCTTCTCAAATAGTCTTCATTAACTTCTGAAATTCCCCAAACTTTTATTTTCCCTGATTTTATCAATTCTTTCATCACTCCAGCAACAATCTCTGGTTCAACTTTCGGATCAATACGATGCTGATAGTATAAATCAATATAATTTGTTTGTAATTTTTTCAGACTTCCTTCAATTGATTTTCTAATTCTTTCTGGTGAACTATCCAATTCTAAATGGTCCCCTTTGTGTTCAACACCAAACTTTGTAGCAATCACAACTTGTTTTCTTACATCTTTAAGTGCAGTTCCTACTAATTCTTCATTATAAGAGATACTGCCATCAGCATTTTCTCCTGTATAACATTCAGCAGTATCAAAGAAATCATAACCCATATCAAAAGCTTTCCTAATGATTTGAATAGCTGTTTCTTTATCTTCAGCAACACCATATGCATGCGAGAATCCCATACATCCTAATCCTACTGGATTAACATACATATCTGTTTTCCCTAATCTTCTTTTTTGCATATTTTTATTCCTCCTACTCTATTGCTTCTTTCACACAATGCAATGCATTGAGACTTCTGGGATAACCAATAAATGGTAAACATTGTGAAATAACTTGAATCAAAAAATCTTTATCATTACCAATTCTAATATTCGCTGATGCATGAGAAATAAGTTGTGCTTCACAACCCCCTTGAGCAGCTAAAAAACAAAATGTAATCATTTCTCTTTGGTTATAATCCAAACCATTTCTAGTGTAATAATCACCAAAACAATTATCTGTTAGCCAATAATTAATATGTTGTGAATCTTTATCACCTGATTGATAAAAATTTTTCATATTTTCTCCAAAAATGTCAACTTGTGCCTGAATTCCTTTTTCTAATCTATTAATAGGATTGGTTGTTGATTGCCCAGTTAATGGCAATGCAATATGATGATCAATACAAAAATCATTCACTGCATGAAGAAACGGAAAAACTCTTCCCATTCCTAAATAAGCAACTGCCTGATAGACAATCTCTTTCATCTCAATTGGTGTCACACCAAAATTGTATGAAGCATTTAACATAACTTTAAACTCATCTATACCCTGACATCCTATTAATGTCGCCAAGATTGCAATAAATCTTGTATGTTCATCCAAATCACACTGATTGACAACCTCATCAAATGCAAAGTTATCAAATAATACAATAAACTCTGGATCTGTTTTTAACAATTTTGATTCATACCCTGGAAACATTCTTTCATGATATTTTTGAGCATTTTCACTTATTACCATTATCATACCTCCTTTATCCATTCACTTATTTTCACATCTGACTGATGAACTTGACTCCCATATATATCTAAACCCTTTTGGATAAAACTATCTGGACATAATCTTTGAATATCCTGAACACTCTTCCCTAACCCACTTCCTTCATGAGTACAAAACGGATAAATATATTTCTCACTTAAATCATAACTCTCTAAAAAAGTCCATATACACATAGGCATCGTTCCCCACCAAGAGGGAAAACCCAAATATATATTCTGATATTCTCGTATATGGGAGACAACATTTAAAAGTTTAGGCCTCACTTTATGAATCAATTCTTGTTTTGCAATTTGAGTACATTCATCATAATCAAACGGATAATCATGAAGTGGTATCATTTCAAATAAATCAGCATCTAGCAGCTTTTGAAGTTTCTTAGCAATCACTTCAGTATTTCCAACTTTGAGTTCCTTAATTGTACCTGATACATAATTTTGTTTCTTATGTGAAAAATAAACAATTAAATTTTTTTTCATATTTTACCTCTTTTCTTAATCTAATTTTATGTCTTTTTATTTTCCAGAACAATCTCAATAACAAATCATTCTGATAAGTTTAACTTATATGAATTCCTATACTCTTCTACAAAATAACAAATATTTTTCTTAAATATTATGTTATTATAGAATATATTGTATTCATACACTATCATGTGTACAATGAAAGCAAAGAAAGAGGGGAATTGTATATGGATAAATACACAAAAGGATTTGTTATTCTTGCTGAGTCTGGTTCAGATTTACCTAAGGATATTGCTGAAAAATATGGTATTGAAATTGTACCAATGCATGTTATGTTTAATCATAAAAATTATGATGATGGGGAATTTCCAATTAAAGAGATTATTGATTATTACGACAATACAAAAACGATTCCAACAACAAGTGCTACAAATGTTGGAGAATATATGAATGCATATCAAAAAATACATCAGGAACATCCTGATAAATTGATCTTACATTTATGTTATTCAGCAGTAACAACAGCAACATATCAAAATGCGAATATAGCAAGTGAAGGATTAGACTATGTTTGTCATATTGATACTCAATTCGTATCTGGTGGACAAGGCTTTCTCTTATATAAAGTTGCAAAATATTTAGAAAACTACCCTGATATTGAATTAAAGGCACTTAAATCTTATATTTATAAACTTATTGAAAAAACACACATGGTCTTCTTACCAAGTCAGTTAGACTTTCTCAAAGCTGGTGGAAGAGTTTCAAATGCCGCTTATTTAGGTGCCAATATTTTAGGACTTAAACCTATTATAGAAATTATTGATGGCAAACTTGTTGGAACGAAAAAGTATCGTGGACGTGATATGAAGAAAATATGTAAACGTATGATGAATGAATTTCTAACTGAATATGACTGTCATTTAGAAGATTTCTTCATGCTACATTCTTATGGATTGGATAAAACAATCATGAAAGAGACTGAAAATATAGCCAAAGAACATGGATTTCAAAATATTCGTTGGATTGAGACAGGTGGTGTTATTACAAGCCATAGTGGTCCAGGATGCTTTGGATTTATCTTTGAGGAAAATAAATAAAATGATAAAACGCAGGCTTAACAGTCTGCGTTTAATAATTGCCTTAAAAGTTCAGCAAATTCTTCAATATAATAATTGGTTCTTTCTTTTTTCCAAAATGCACAATAGTTACGTTGAAGCTGTTTATCTTTATGATATAAAGGGATACGTTTAATCCCCTGGACAGGTTCTGTTAAAGTTCCGATAGCTTCAATAGGAAGAAAACCTCGATTGGAAGCTATCATTAAGCGAGCTTCTTCTAATGTCTCAGCAAAGAGAAAAGGAGAAGAAAACCCCAAAGTATTTTGATAATAATCTTTTTCAGTATCTTGTTGTTCTTTAGTTGATATAAGTATACATGAGACTCTTTTTAAATCATTTAAAGTGAGAGTCTTTTTTTCACTTAAGGGATGATGAGTAGAGATTTCAACATAACAATCACTATATAGCAACTCATAATTAAAATAATCTTGATTAAAAGCACGCCTTTGATCACTTATGACCAAATCAACATCATGAAATCTTAACAAGTTATAAAGTTCTTCATGAGTTCCATTCATAATAGAAAGTGAAACCTCTGGATAAAGACTTGCGAATTGAGCAATAGCATGTTGGAGTTCCTGAGCCCCATAACAACGTAAATATCCTATTTTTAAAGTTAACTCTTCATCTGTTCCTCTTCTCTTTGTTTCATTTTTAAAATGTTCAATTTCATCAATGAGTTCTCTACCATGACGATAAAAATACTCTCCTGCTGGAGTCAAAGAAAACTGACGATTATTTCGCTTAATCAAATGAACACCTAATTCATTTTCTAAAGATTTGATTTGCTGTGATATAGCTGATTGGGATATATAACATTGCTCAGCAGCTTCAGTAAAACTATGATTATCTACAACACTCATAAAATATTTCATCTGTTTTAATAACATAAATATATCACCATCTTTCTTTTATATTATAAACCCTAGAGTTAACTCTAAGTCAAGTAGAAACTATCCCACTTTAAATATGTCATAAATTATTATAAAATATTTATATAGATAACAAAGGATTCAAACAACCTTTTCAATGAATAATATAATGTGATTATCATTTACATACAAATCAAAGTGATGATTTTTATTTGATAGAAAATTGGTACGTTTCATTCATGTAAAATTTTGATAACTCTTGTTTTTATTGTTTTCATTTTTTATAATAGAATTAACATAGAAAGGAAATTGACATGAATATATTTACAAAAATATCTCAACTCACAAAACTCACTGATAATGAAAAATTACTTGTTGACTTCATACTTTCTCACCCAGAAAAAGTGATGATGATGAATGCCAAAGAACTTGCTTTACAAACTTATGTTTCTCAAACAACAGTTTATCGTTTATGTAACAAACTGGAATTATCAAACTTTAGTGATTTAAAAGTCTTAATTGCTACTCAAAAAAAAGATTTTGAAAAAGAAAGTCAGGATATGGATTTTAATTATCCCTTCTTTCATAGACAGACACACCATGAAATAATACATAATATGGAAAGTCTATATCAACAGACGATTGTCGCAACCAAAAATTTACTTGATTTAGAAACTATTAAAGCTATTGTTCAAGAAATGTATAATGCGAAGAGTATTGCTATATACCCATCTGTTGGAAATATTTCAGTTGCTGAAAACTTCCGTCAAAATATGCAGGAAATTGGTCAGCCTATTGAAATTGCAACTTCAATGTATGACCAACATTGGTCTGCTTGTATCAAAGGACAAAATGATTTGGTCATTGTCATATCTTATATGGGAAGAACACCTAATATATTAGATCTTATGCATGAACTAAAAAAACGCAAAGCAAAAATAATATTAATATCTGCAACTTATGAAGAACAATTATCTCCACTTGCAAACTATCATCTCTATATGTGTTCTTATGAAAGTTTTCATGAAAAAATCAGTTCTTTTTCATCACGTATTTCTTTACAATATATACTTGATTGTTTATATTCGTGTTACTTTGAAAGGAATTTCTACGATTTCTTGAATTTTAAGATTGATAATTATATTGATTAAATGATTAATTTTTTTCATTGTTTTGATTGTTTTGTTTAAATATTTGCAAAAAAATTTCTTTATACAAGTTAGATATTTTCATAAATTCTCTTTGCAGTATAATGTGATTGTAGTGATAGATAAAAGAAGATGGTTAAAATGGTTTCCTGTCAATCTACATCTATTTATATCACAGTTATTTAACCTTCGTTATTTTATCTATCATTCAGATTATAAATGAGGAGAGAAAAAATGAAAAAAATATTATTAGTATGTAATGCTGGTATGTCTACAAGTTTATTAGTTACAAATATGGAGAAATATGCAAAGAAAGAAAATATTGAAATCACAATTATGGCTGTTCCTCTTACACAAGTTGATTCAGTTGTAAAAGATTGGGATATTGTTATGCTTGGTCCACAGGTTAGACACTGCTTAAATCAAATCAAAAACATTGTAGATGGAAGAATTCCTGTAGAAATTATTGATATGAGGGACTATGGAATGATGAATGGGGAAAAGGTTTTAAAAAGAGCATTGGAGTTATTAGATAATGAAAAGGTGTAATGGCTAGATTTTCTAGCTTTTACACCTTATTTTATAAATGTCTAATGACTTTTTTTAATTCAAATTGTTCATTATATTCAAATATGAATATACAACAATTTGGGAAGCCTTTTTTAAGTTCTTCTGTAGGGTCTTGAATTGCTCTTAAGAAATTAAAGCAAGCGCCACTATGTGAAACAGCTAAAACAGATTCATGATCATCTTTTTCCATAATATCAGTTAAAGTTTGTAGCATTCTATCTTTGACATCATTTGAAGATTCTCCCCCAAAATACATATAGAATGTTTCACAATCCTGAGGTGTTTTCGCATTTAAATCTTCGCTTTCACCTTCTAAAAAGCCATAATACATTTCTTTTAAGGCCTTTAAACGAGTATAAGGCATATCAGTTATGATTTCTAATGTATCACAACATCTTTCAGAAGTTGAAGAATAAGCATGATCAAATGTAATATTATTGTCCTGGAAATAAGATTTAGCAATTTGTGCTTGAGAAATACCTTCTTTGGTTAAAGGTGAATCACACCATCCTTGAATTTTGTGTCTCACATTAAAGAGTGTTTGTCCATGTCTCATCAAATAAAGTGTTTTCATCAGTTATTCATGCCCCATAATCTTATGAGGAATATAGCACTCTTCTAAATATTCAATATCTTCTTGAGACAAGCAGACATCAAGTGCTCCAATAAAGTCGTCTAAATACTTTTCTTTAGTAATTCCAACAATTGGTGCAGTTACACCTTTTGACCATAGCCAAGCAACTGCAACTTGAGATCTTGTGACTTGATATTTTTGTGCAATTTCAGACACTCTTTCAACAATTTTTTGATCCGCTTCTTGAGTATTATCATATTTTCTTTTGGCCACTTCGTCTTCTTGTGCACGCTTTGAATCTGAATTCCAATCACGTGTTAAACGACCAGCTGCAAGTGGACTATAAGGAACTAAAGCAACACCCATATCTTGACATAATGGATTCATTTCTCTTTCTTCCTCACGATACAGCAGATTGTAATGTCCTTGCATCACTGAGAATTTTGTCCAGCCATGACTCTGTGCAACATATTGAGCTTTTTGGAATTGCCATGCATACATACTTGATGCACCAAGATAATGAACTTTTCCACTTCTTACAAGATCATTTAAAACACACATTGTTTCCTCAATCGGTGTTTTATAATCCCACCTATGAATATATAATAAATCTATATAATCTGTATCCAAACGTTTTAAACATTGCTCAACCTCATGCATAATGGATTTACGCGATAATCCCCCACCATTTGGTCCTTCATGCATTTGTCCACTGACCTTTGTAGCAATAACAACTTCTTCTCGAACTGCATAATCTTTAAGAGCTCTTCCTAAAATCTCTTCACTAACCCCTAAACCATATACATTAGCAGTATCAAAGAAATTAATTCCTAAATCTAAAGCTTTTTTAATAATTTTTCTTGAATCCGTCTCATTTAAAACCCAACTATGAATCCATTTTTGGGGATCACCAAAACTCATACAACCTAAACAAATACGTGAAACTTCTAATCCTGAATGCCCTAATTGAACATACTCCATATTCTTGCCTCCTTAACCTAATTGATTATATTCATTTTCATCTACTGCTTCTAACCATTCATTTGAAGAATCTTTAGCAGGAATTTCAACAGAAATATGTGTAAACCAGCTATCTTTAGCAGCTCCATGCCAATGCTTAACTTCAGGAGAAATGCATACAATATCACCTGGTTTTAATTCCTGAGCTGGCTTTCCCCATTCTTGATAATAACCTCTTCCCATGGTACAAAGTAAAATCTGTCCACTCTTATGATGAATATGCCAATGATTGCGACATCCAGGTTCAAATGTCACATTTGCCATAGGTCCACCAGTTTCCGTTAATCTGTTCAAATAGCTTTGTCCATCAAAGTATTGAGCATATGCATCATTAGGTTCACCTAATCCAAATAAAATTTCTTTCTTCTCCATTTTCTTTTCTCCTTATTTTTTTGTCACTTCGTTAATAATATTTAATGCATTTAATGTTCTTGGAAATCCAATATAAGGTTGACATTGCGTAATGGTTTCAATTAACAGTTCACGACTATTTCCTACTGTTATATTAGCACCAACATGACCTCTTAACTGATTTTCACATCCACCAAGAGTTGCTAACATCACAAATGTCATCAACTCACGTATTTTTAAGTCTAAACCATTCCTTGTATAGAAATCACCAAAACAATGTTCTGATAAATAATTTTGAATATGTTTTAATTCCTCTGGTGCCATAGCATGTCCTGATTGAATATGTTCTTTTCCAAACGCTGTACATTGGATAGTAAATCCTGCTTGAAACCTTGTTTCTTCATTCACTGTATGTTGAGATTCTAAAGGTAAAGGAATATGAAATTCCTTCATAACTTTATTAACAACTTCTAATGCTTCTTCTACCTTTCCAAAACCAATATAAGGTGTACACTGATAAATGACTTCTTTAATTTGAATAGGAGGAACATTCATCTTTATAGCAGCCTTTACATGTCTAGATAATACTGTTAAAGTGTGATTTGTTGTATTGACAACAATAAGTATTAACTCTCTTAATTGCTGACTTAAATTCCCATGTTGATAAATATCACCATAGATATAATTGACCATGATTTCTTTAAATTCAATATCTTCTTTAAGGATATCATTCGTATCATTTAGTTCATTATATAATACTTTCGCTTTTTGTAAGTCCCTCATAATTATCTTCTCCATTCTCTATAACTTTATATTTTGTTTTTATTGTTATTGTTAATGTCATCATACAAACTCCAATCATTATCAAGGCAATGATAAAAGCATACATGTATGATCCAAAGAAATCATAAATATATCCTACCATTGATAATGAAATAGCAGCTCCTAGATTAGAAGCAAATGATATCGTTGGGAATACAGTTGCATAATGTTCTACTCCAAAAAAAGACTTTGTAAGCAATGGCAATGATACTGCACCTATAGAATAACAAGATCCAAATAAGAAAGCCCCTAATATTAATAACCATGATGATGAACCCATCATCAATAAAATAATTCCAATAACATTTGCTATAATCATTGTTATTGTTGCTTTGACTGCTCCAATAACATCACTCAATACGCCTATAATTAATTTAGATACAATATTACCAATCATTCCTGCTGATAATAATGTTGCTCCTAATGAGACATTATAACCAATTGATTCCCCATAGCCAGGTAAATGTTGAGTTATACTTGTAATACAACTACATAGAAGTCCAAAGATAAAGAACGAAATAAATGCAGTTGTCATAAAATGAAACGATGATGTATGAGAAAGAGATACTGTTGCTTTCTTTTCCTCAAAACCATAAGGCAAAAGTCCATCTTTCTGTGGATTGATATGAAAAGGGTAGATAACAGCTGGAAGGCATAATGCCAATAGAATTGCAGCTTTTATCAAATATCCAGTTTGCCATCCCATTGTTTCTATACAACCAGATAAGATAGGCGAACAAATAGAGCCAGCCAAGCCACTAAAACCAAAAACAACACTTGTCGCAAGACCATGCTTTTTTTCAAACCAATTATTTACAATCATAGTGAGTGGAACAATTGAAAACATGCCTGTACTTAAGCCTCTCACTGCTCCTAAAATATAAAATACCGGTATCGTTCTTGCATAAGCCATAGCCCCAGTCGCAATCACAGCAATCCCAACACTAACACTCAATAATATTTTATATGGGACTTTTTTCATAATTCTTGGAATAAATAATGCACCCATTGCTGTCACAAGTGAAAATATTGTCATATGCATAGAAAATGTTCCACGCATAATACCTAAACTTTCAGAAACAGGAGTGTAAAAAACTCCAGACGAATTAATAGAGACTCCAATTGATGAGGCTGCCAAACCACAGCAAACTGCAAGAACAATCCAATGTTTTTTATTTTCCATATAATTAACTCCTTTCCTTATCCATTCACCTTATATAACAAACAATCCAAAGCATCTAATTCCTTTTGTGTATCATGAATATGATCTAAAAGTTGTTGTCTTTTTCTTTTCAATATTTTTATTCTTTGTAATTTTGTCTGATCGCCTAATAAATATAACTGCATATATATTTTGATGTCTTCATGAGCAAAATGCAGTTTTTGTAGCGAGAGAATGAAACTCAATTTCTCAATATCTTCTTCATCATACTCTTCTTGCTTTGTTAAATGTAAACTTTCATAATCATCTAATATTGAAAATGGAATACTGTATATTCGATTCACATCCTCTTTCTTCATGATAACCTCCTTAAATATATTTTTTTGACATCTTCATTTTATATTAGACATAGCACAATGTCTAATACCTATAATGAATGTACATTAATGCTCTGTAAGCATTATAAAAGAACTTATCTCAAAGAAATAAGTTCTTTTAATTCAATATAAATTTCACACCATTATTTGCATTTCTAATATGCGATACCCAACAGATTTCATCTGTTGAATAATACTTTCTTGTGGGACTTGTTGCTTTGTAAATAATAATGCTGATTCTGTATCCATATCTACTATCAAGAAATAACCTTCTATTTGATTAAATGTATTCTCAATACATTCTTTACATTTTGGAGATGTCATTCCTTCTATTTTTAACTTTATGCAAAACGGGTAATGCTTCTTATTTTTATCTTTTGATTGAAGAGTCACTGAACATTTCTCACAACTATAATTTTTTTGAGAAATCTTTTTCATATATGATTTGATACTATTTATACAAAACATAAGCAAAACAAGAAAAATAATAACTGTACCTATAATAATACCTCCATTCTTATTTATATTTTATATTTTCATTCATTATTCTCTATACACTAGGCAAGGTTAGTCATCACTAACCTTATCTATATATTATTCTGATTCATCATTATTGTCAAATGACTTTATAACATTTTTTTGTACAAAAAAGAACCTATTTGCATATAATAGGCTCATTACTTTATCTCTTCAACGAGAAGACTTCTCCAGGTGCAACAATATGAATACGTTCAGGATTGATAATTCTTCCTTCTAATGATTTAGGGTTCCCATTAAAAGCATCCATATCTGGTGCGTCAACTGTTCCCCAATGAATAAGTATTAAATCAGTATGAGGATATGTATTAGCAAGTTTAATAGCATTATCTAAGCCAATATGCCAAGAGTTATCAGAAAAATCAAATAACATAACATCTGGTTCTGGCATTTGAAGATGTTCATCAAGCAGTCTAGAATCCCCAACTAACCAAATACTCCCTTCAGGAGTATCTATCCAATATCCACAATAATCTTCAAAGCGATATTCTCTGATTTGACGATATTTTTCTTTTTCATTTTGCCATGCATGGTCTGCTGGTGTTAATGTTATTTTCATTGGTCCAATTTCAAATTGTTGACCAATATCATACCCATGACCTGGAAGTTTTTCCTCTGCGAATAACTGAGCCAAATAATGTGGACCATGATATGCAGAAGTGACAGCTGATAAATCAAGACAAGTCATTCGACTAAAATGATCATTATCACAATGTGTAATGAGTACACCATCTAAGTGAGGAACATCTTGAGGAATGATTGGCATATCAACTAACAATGGTAAATCAAAACCCTCAAGTAAAGGATCGATCATAATAACTGTTCCATGACTATTTATCATCATTCCTGCACCTGACAACCAATAAATATCTGTATGAGAAATAGGCTGAAATGCTTGATGTCTTATTGAAATTGTTTTTGGAGCAATGGCTTGTTTCATATATTTTCCACCTTTCTTTTCAATATAATTATAGAATAAGTAATATAAAATGTCTAATACCTATAATCTATATTCAATTATGCTTTTAAAGAATCTTTCAGTTTTTCAATAAAACGTGAAGTTGCTGGAGAAAAGATTTGATGCTTTTTCCAGACAACAACTGTTCCTGTTTCTAAACGTGGTGATAATGGAACAAAGCACACCTTTGACGATGAACTTGGGTTAATTAATTTTTCTAAACTTATTGCATAACCAATCCCATGTTCAACCATAATAGCAGCATTATAAATTAAATTATATGTGGCTATTATGTTTAAATGATCATAACTCTCTTTAAACCAGTTTGCTATTTCATTTTGAACAATTGAACGACTTGTTATCAAAAGTGGTAAATCAATTAAATCTTCTACCGTTACATATTCTTTTTGTGCAATAGGACTTTCAATTGGTGCAACAATCCCCCAAACTTCCTTATGATTCAATCTTATAAATTCATATTTTTCAATATCAACAGGTTCTGTTAATAATCCTATATCAATGAGTCCCTTATCTATTTTTTCTTTAACATCATCTGCATTCCCGCTATAGAGATGATATTGAACCTGTGGATACTCACACTTAAAATCCTGTATTACACTTGCCAGGATATGCATTGAATATGTCTCTCCACCACCAATAAAAATCTCACCAGTAATTAAATTATTCTGTTCTAAAAATTCTTTTTCAGTTTTATGAGCCAAATCAACAATTTCTTCTGCTCGTCTTCTTAGCAACATTCCTTCATCTGTTAATGTAATTCTATTTTTACCACGAATAAACAATTGTGCATTTAATTCATCTTCTAGCTGCATTAACTGTCGTGATAAGGTTGGTTGTGTAATATGTAAAAACTCTGCAGCTCGTGTAATATTCTCCTCTCTTGCAACCGCAAGAAAATACTTCAAGACTCTTAACTCCATAGTCACACCTCTTTCTTTTATCATTATACTAGAAGGATTCCCTAAAATCGAGAACGAATCAAAAGAAAAGAAGATTGTTATTCAATCTTCCTTGTATCTTGAACAATTTGTCCATCCTCAATCGTAATAATACGATCTGCAATACTCGCAATCAATTCATCATGAGTTACCATAATAACAGTTTCATGATATTTTCTTTGTGCTATTTTCAATAAATCAACCACTTCCTGAGAACTTTTGGCATCAAGATTACCTGTTGGTTCATCAGCAAAGATAATTGCTGGTTTACTTGCAAGAGCACGTGCTATTGCCACTCTTTGTTGCTGTCCACCAGATAATTCATGAATAAACGCATATTTTTTATCTTCTAGTCCTAATAATTGAATGACCTCTTCAATATAATCATTATCAACTTGTTCATTATCAAGATGAATAGGTAAAACAATATTCTCTAAAACATTTTGTGTAGATATAAGATTAAAAAACTGAAAAACAAATCCCATTCTGCGTCTTCTTAATCTTGTTAAAGTATCATCATTCATATTATATAATGATTGTCCTTCTAAAAAAACTTCACCTGCATTAGGTTCTACCAAACCACCTAAAACATGTAACAATGTACTTTTACCACTACCACTTCTTCCAACAATGGCAACAAATGTTCCTTCTTCTATATCAATGGATAGATTTTTAATAGCATCAACTCTGTTATCATCAAAACCATAAGTTTTTCTCAGATTTTTTCCTTCTAATATCATCATCATTCCTCCTATTCAGTTTTAATTAAATTATCTAAAGGCTTTTTCTTTAATATTGTTAATAATGGGAAACTGTAAACAATAAAACAAACAATGAGAGTAATCATACTGACAATTATAAATTCAACATATGGAAATATATAATATAACAAATAGAAACATTCAAGTCCTATCATTAAAAGATTTATACAAGTTATAATGAGAAAAATAATGAATCCTTTCACTAACTGTTTCATAAATAGATCCTTTTTTGTCATCCCTATTAACTGCATCAATGCATAATCATTTTTTCTACTTACCATTTCGTTTTTATTCATAAAACTACAAAGGAAAATACAAATCACAAAAGATCCACAAAGAACATAAGAGTTAAAAAATGTTTTCGGCACTGAACTTAAAGCATTATTATCAATACTAAAATTATAATGATCGTTTATCTCAATTTGCCCTAATAATTCTGGATACAGTTTCTCAATACTTTGTATATAAAGATTTCTCTCTTGATTATCTGCATAGAAAATATTTATATACTGACTTTCATATCCATCTTTTATTTTTTCATAAAATGAAGGACTGATATAAATCCCATAATCAATAGCTGTATAATATCCTTTATAAAGATCATTACCATAAAATGTCTTTGTTTCAATAACATCTACTGGTTCAATAACACCAACAATCTCTATCTCTTGACCATCCAAGACAAGAATGTCACCTATTAACAATTTATTCATGTCAGTTTGATGTATTTGTGTTTCATCTCCAAATTCATCTTGACTATAATAATAAGGATTAATATGACCAACAATTAAAGCTTCATGATCATTCATGGGCTTTCTCCCATGTATACTGCTCTTTTCAATAACTTCTTGATCACAAGTAAAAACGTTATCTATAAACACATCTTGATTTTTATATAAACAAGGGATTTCACTTTTTATATATGTATAGTATGTATTTGGAATGTCTAAAGAACGAAAATTATATTCACCAAATATACTTAATTTCTTCGTTTTTTCAAAATCCACTCTTGTCAAATTCTCTTCCATGATTTTATTTTGATCCAACTGATTATAAGTTGTAATCATTGTATTTATGAGTATAAGACTTGTATGGAAGCAGAGTGCTACGATAAGGAAGAAGTGCATTTTTTTATTTGTTTTTAACTCACGCCATGCCAACCTCCATTTGTTTTGATACTGAAGATTGCGATAACGGACTTGAATATGCTGGAAAGTATAACTATCAAATGTTCCACTTAAGGCTCGTTTTGATGATTGAGATATTGGATACAATAATGTTATAACCATACAAATCAATATAATAATCGCATTTAAGAATAACTGTTGAGGTGAAATAAGATAAACAAAGTATCCTTGAAAATGTTCAATCCCCAACATAATACCATATGAAATAAACGGAGAAAGGAAAGTTCCAGTAATGATGGCTATAATTAAGCATACTATATTTTCATAAAAGCTCATCAATATCAATTGTCTTGTTGTCATTCCAATGCCTCTCATTAGCGCAAATTCTTGTACTCGCTGCTTTAAACCTGCTGATGTAAATGTAATGAGGACAAAACTTGTAATTAATAAAACCTGTAATAAAATAAATAAATCTGTCTGCTTTTCTTGAAAGCTAGCCATACTCTCATTATGATTATATCCATATGGATTATGTTCCCAAAAATTATCATTACCTAATTCTACATCTACAACTGTTTCACTATAATGTTCAGTAAATTGTGGTAATGAAATATCTGCAACATAATAATTACTCATATTTTCTTTTTTTACTGCCAGATTTCTATCACTAAAGATAGTTGCTGTCTCATATTTATCAGGTATATTTGTATATATATCAGAAAAATAACGTTCTTGTGAATTATGAACAATGCCAACAATTTTTAGTTCTTGTTCTTTCAATAAGGGTGTGCTTATACGAAGCATTTGGTTAAGTTGATAATCCTCCTTTAGCTCTTCTGAAATCATGATTTCATCTTCATTCTGTGGAAAGTGACCCTCTATCAAACGAATTTGACACAACTCAAAAAGTGACTCATCAGCATATGAAACGCGCCATTCATTTTCAGTCATTCCCTGATCAAAAAGATAAGCATATTCAAAACCATTTTTATCTTCATACTGGTAGGCAACTTTATCAAATTTCTCTGGTTCAGCAATTTGTCCATAGAAATACCATGAGCCATATTCCTGTTCATTCCATAATCTATTCACTTGAAAATAAGAAGTTTGAACAATTGTATATGTACTATAAAAAATAGATATAAAAAGGATAATTAGTGAAACAAATATATAATGTTTTTTATATTTGATAATGTTTCGATATGCAAGACGATACAAAGTCTTATTCATAGTTCTCTCTTCCTTTCTTTTACCAAAGTCAGTTTAAGAAAATTTTAATATTAAACTAATCAATTTTCCTTAAATTGTCCAATGGTTTTCGTTTTAATACAAAGAGTAGTGGAGTTACATAAATCAATAGACAGATAACAAAAACGAATAAACTTAAAATGATAAACTCCATATAGGGAATTGTCCAATTCTCTAAATAAGTACATTCCATAATAACAAAAAATGTTTGTATACTGATAACAAGAACAAATATAATAATTCCTTTAGCTATTTGTTTATTCAATAAATCTCTTTTTGTCATTCCTATTAACTGGCATAAAGCATAGTCATTTCTTCTATTGAACATTTCATTTTTATTGATAAAATAACATAGGAAAATACAAATACTCATAGATGCATATAGAACATATGAATGAATGCTTGATTCAGCAAATGAACGCGCATTTGAACCAGAATATATTTCTATACTATTTTTATCCTCTATATTATTGAGGAGTTCAGGATACTGATTTAATATTTGACTTATCATAATATTTTTCTCTTTTTCTGTTTGATAATAGATATCTATATAATCCTGTTCATAAACTCCATTTATTGTTTGATATAGAGAGGGAGTTACATAAATTCCAGTATATGTAGATAAATAATATCTTTCAAAATTAAACAAACCATCTACAGGATCGTTATATTTTAGAATTTCAGCTGGTTGAACAATTCCTACCACTGTTACATCTTGACCATTGAGTTGAAATGAATCCCCAATAGACAATTGAATATCTAAAATTTCATGATAACCATTATTATATGTGAGATATAATTGAGGATTATTATGAATAAGAATTTCATAATCATTCATAGGAAATCTCCCCTCAATTCGACTTTTCTTTAACAAATCATCATCACATGTATAAACATCATCAACATAAGCTTCTGTATCTTTATATACAATATCCACTTCACTTTTGCTATGAGTATAATAAATATTATTAAGTTCAAGTGAATGAAAATGATAATCTGTAAGGATACTTAATTTTTTTGTTTTGTCTAAACCAATATATGTAATATCTTTCTTTTGATTATTATAATTCTGAGCCATCATATTCATAAGTATAAAACTTGTATGAAAGCAAAGTGCCACGATGAAAAGTATATGTATTTTTTTATTCACTTTCAATTCTCGCCATGCTAATCGCCATTTATTTTGATAATGCAGTCTGCGGTAACGGATTTGAATATATTGAAAACGATAACTGTCAAAAGTCCCACTCATAGCATGTCTTGAAGATTTTGATATTGGATATAGCAATGTCATAATTATACATATCAATACAACTGCTGCATTGATACATAACTGTAAAGGTGAAATGATAATGATAAAAATATCTTTAAAATACTTAATAACGAACATAATTCCATAAGAAACAAACAGTGCCATCAATGTGCCTAAAACTATGGACAGAAAGACACATATTGCGTATTCATATAAATTCATCAGCATCAATTGTTTGCTCGTCATCCCTAATCCTCTAAGCAAAGCAAATTCATGAGAACGTTGTTTCAAGCTTGCAGAAGCAAAAGCTATTAATACCAAACTCGTTATGACTAAGAGTTGTAATAAAACAGCTAAATCGAATTGTGCCTCTAAGTATTTTAACATGTACATTGAATGATCATAACCATACTTATTCACATCAACTTGTCCTTGATCATTATATAAAAGCTTGATTGGAATATGACTATAGAATTCCTCTCCTGATTCTATGCTTAGACTTCTATCACAAAACAGAGTAACTCTCTCATACTTTGAATTTATGTTTGTATATATATCTGCAAAATAATTTTCTTGAGAATTATGCACAACACCTACAATTTTATATTCTTGCATTTCTAACAAAGTCGTCATCATCTGAACAGTGTTTCCTAGTTGATATTTTTCTTCATTTAACAGTTCCTGAGAGACAACAATTTCATTTTTATGAGATGGAAAGTGTCCTTCAATAAGATCAACCTTACATAATTCATTAAACTCTTTATCTGCATATGCTACATTGTATCCATCTTCATTAACTCCCTGTAAATAAAGATATGTATATTGAAAGCCATTGTCTTCTTCATAATGATAAGCAACTTTATCAAATTTCTCTGGTTCAGCAATTTGTCCATAGAAGTACCATGAACCAT
>OATT01000571.1_pt1 | contig 33207 bp, 34 predicted proteins | sample 1476071 | NCBI WGS metagenome assembly OATT01 (sample SAMEA2579989, study PRJEB22360) | human gut metagenome | biome: human gut; feature: human-associated habitat; material: faeces | place: Denmark | collected 2008/2010 | reverse complement strand
GAATTAAATTCCACTCAAATCAGCTTAGGGGTGGAATTTAGTTTTTCAATTGAGTTTTTTTCAAGAGAACTTCATCTCAACAAATATTTATTTTAAATATAGGGTTAAATATGATACAATGGATGCGGTGATTAAAAATGATATTAGCTTGCTCATCTTTAAAGAAATCATTCCAAGGTATTGATTTACTTAAAGATATAACTTTTAAAATTGAAGAACATGATAAATTAGCTATCATTGGTGTTAATGGTGCTGGAAAAACGACACTTCTTAAAATTCTTTGTGAAGAGGAATCTTATGATAGTGGTGATATTTTTAAATCCAAAGAATCAACCATTGGTTATTTATCTCAACATAATACAATTGATCCTCAATTAACAGTCTACGATGCCTTATTAAATGTATTTCAACCCCTTATCAAAAAAGAAGAACGTCTACGCATTTTAGAACAACTCATGACAACAACTCAGGATCTTGAGCCGATTATGAAAGAATATGACCAACTCTCTTATGAATTTGAAAGAGATGGTGGATATACATATCAGAGTCAAATCAAGGGTGTTTTAAAGGGATTAGGATTTGAAGAAGAGACTTGGAACATGACAATGAGCATTTTATCTGGTGGTCAGAAAACCCGAATTGCATTAGGAAGATTATTATTGTTAAAACCAAGTTTACTTTTACTTGATGAACCTACCAATCATTTAGATGTTGAATCTATTGAATGGTTAGAAGGTTACCTTAAAAGCTATCCCCATGCAATTATTATGGTTTCTCATGATAGATACTTTATTGATCAAGTCACAAATCAAATTATTGAAATAGAAAATGGGAAATCAACCTTATATAAATGTTCTTATCAAGAATATGCTGTTATTAAAAAACATAATCGTGAAGTTGATTTAAAACATTATATAGATAATCAAAAAGAAATCAAAAGAATGCAAGAAAGTATTGATCTTTTAAAATCATATAATCGTGAAAAACAAGTGAAACGTGCTGAAAGTAAAGAAAAAGCTTTGGAAAAAATGGAAAAAGTAGAAAGACCAGATGCCTTACCTCAATCCATGAAGATTCAGTTCCAGCCTGTTGTAGAATCTGGTTATGATGTTTTAAAAGTTAAAGATTTAACTATGGCTTTTGAACAACCACTGTTTGAAAATATCAATTTTGAAGTTAAGAAGCAAGAAAGAGTGGCTTTAATTGGTCCTAATGGGATTGGGAAGACAACATTATTTCAAATTTTACTCGGACGTCTTTCACAAAAAAGTGGAAAAATTAAATTAGGTAGTAAAGTTATGATTGGATACTATGATCAAGAACATACATCATTATCATTCAACAAAACAATCTTTCAAGAAATTAGTGATACATATCCACAGATGAATAACACTGAAATAAGAAGCGCCTGTGCTTCATTTCAATTCAAAGGTGATGATGCCTTTAAAACTATTGATGTTTTATCTGGTGGAGAACGTGGTCGTGTTGTTTTAATGAAATTGCTGTTATCAAAATGTAATTTTCTTGTACTTGATGAACCTACCAATCATCTAGATATTGAATCAAAGGAAGTTTTAGAAGATGCTTTAATGTCATTTCAGGGAACAATCCTCTTTATTAGTCATGATCGTTATTTTATTAATAAGCTTTCTACAAAGGTTGTTGAAATGACTGCTCATGGAGCACATACCTATACTGGTAACTATACAACTTATTTAGATCACAAAAATGAAGTCAAGGTTGAAAAAGAAAAAAATATTTCATATCTTGAACAGAAAAAAAGTCAATCAGAAACTCGTAAACAACAAAATCAAATTAAAAAGATTGAAAAACAAATTTCTGAACTTGAAATAAAAATAAGTCAATATAACGAATCTCTTCATGATGAAGAGATATTAAATGACTATCAAAAATATAATGAAATTATAAAATGTATAGATGACTCTCAACATCAATTAGAACAATTATTAGAAACATGGGAAGAATTGCAGTCTTAGTTGGATATGAATATCCAACTTTTTAATTTTTCTTTTTCAAAGCAGGATTTTTTATATCTGAAATATAATGATTGAAAATATCTTGTTCATGTTTTTCTTTCTTTTGGAGATATTCTAATCTCATTTGAGCATTTTTCAATTCTTGTTTTGCAACCTGTATCTGCTTTTGAATTAAAGAAAGTCTTTGAGCGATTGCATTATCACCATCTTGTTGGCAGAGTCTTTGATATTCTTTAATATCCTCAATAGACATTCCTAATTCTCTCAAATATTTTATCCCTTTTAACCATTCTAAAGATTCATCATCAAAAAGACGTCGATTATTTTTATCGCGTTGAAGATGAGGAACCAATCCAACATCAGTATAATAACGAATGGTATGCTCACTCATCCCTAGCATTTCACATACTTCTTTAAGAAAATACATTCTTTTTTCTCCTTTCTTAAAATAATTCTTGACCTCGAGTTACACGAGGATATTACAATCATTGTAACAAACATAAAAAGAACTGTAAAGGAGAATGAAAAATGAAATATGTAAAATTAAATAATGGTGTGAAGATGCCAATGCTAGGTTTTGGAGTCTGTCGGATTGATGATCTAAAAGAATGTGAAGAGGTTGTCTTGAATGCTATTCAAGAAGGCTATAGATTGATTGATACTGCAGCTATCTATGGAAATGAAATTGCTGTAGGGAATGCGATTATGAGAAGTCATATCAACCGTGAAGAGCTCTTTATAACATCTAAGCTGTGGATTGATGATAACAGTTATGAAGGAGCTAAAAAAGCATTTCAGGATTCATTAAAAAAATTACAATTAGATTATATTGATTTGTATCTTATTCATCGCCCTATAGGTGATTATTATGGTGCTTATAAGGCTTTATCAGAACTCTATAAAGAAGGGAAAATAAAAGCTATTGGTGTATCTAACTTTTATATTGACCAATTAATGGACTTAATACTTTTTCAGGAAGTTAAACCTGTGGTGAATCAAATTCAATGTCATCCCTTTCAACAAAGAAAAGAAGAATTACATTTCTTAAAAGAAAATGATATACAGTTAGAGGCATGGTCACCCTTTGCAGTTGGACAAAATCATATCTTTCAAAATGAAATTTTAACAATGATTGCTAAAAAGTATGATAAAAGTGTAGCTCAAGTTATTTTAAGATGGCATATTCAAAGAGGAATCGTTGTTATCCCTAAATCTGTTCAGCGCGACAGAATGAAAGAAAATATGGATATATGGAATTTTCAATTATCAAAAGAAGATATGAAGCTGATAAATCAACTTGATTTATCACAAAATAGTACTGACGATAGAAAGCGTTTAGAAAGTTTATTAAGAGCAGTTCAGCTTACAAAAAAAGCATCTCGTGATGCTTAAGAAATGATTGTCTGCTCTCCCAAATAAGCTTCTAAAAAAGATAATTTCCTCCTTGTTCGTCTCCATGCTAATGTTTCATAAATAGCACAATATTTATCAGCTAATAAAACAATGTAACTCTCACGATATCTTGGAAGCTTTAATGTTAGTGGGAACATATGCTTCAAAATAATGTCTTTCTCACATTCAGTCAATTCAAAATCCTGATTCGCATTTTCCCATGCACGACGAGGATGATCAAACGCATGGCGTCTATTTTCATTTGATGGTATATGCCAATCATAGAGAAAATAGTCATGAAGAAGTGCTCCTCGCACAAGACTCCGTTCATTTATTTTCATACGAAGTTTTCCAGCGATACAAAGACTTATATATGCAACAAACAAAGAGTGATTATATGTGCTTAATCCACCATGTTGCATAAATGTTTTCTCTAATTGCATATTCTCTGAGTTTAAGATATCAAAACCATGTTCATTTAATTGAATAATTGCATATATATTTTTCACAGTTTTCACCTCTTTGTATTCTTATTGTACAAATATATGTTCTTATTTGCAAATCATTTCATGATTATTTTCATATCTTAAAAACTTTTTTCACAAAATGAAAGAATGTTATTCAAACATTCTTTTTATGTATAATGACAGTGTAAATAAAAAGCAAAGGAGAATGAATAATGTTACACAAAAACTTAAAACCATTTCCTCAAGATTTTCTTTGGGGAGCAAGTACTTCTGCATATCAGGTAGAAGGTGCAAATTTAGAAGACGGAAAAGGACCTTCTTGTCAAGATGTGAAAGAAGTACCAGAAGGGACATCTGATTTAACAGTTTGTGCAGATCAATATCATAGATATAAAGAAGATATTGCTTTAATGGCTGAAATGGGGTTCAAAACTTATCGTTTTTCTATCTCTTGGTCAAGAATTATTCCAGAAGGAACAGGAGCAGTCAATCCAAAAGGAATTGAGTATTATAACAATCTTATTAATGAATGTTTAAAATATGGTATTGAACCATTAGTCACAATGTTCCATTTTGATATGCCTGCCGCATTAGATGAACGTGGTTCTTGGTCTAACAGAGAATCAGTAGATTGGTTCTTAAACTTTGCAAAAGTTATGTATGAAAACTTTGGTGATAGAGTAAAATATTGGTTGACAATTAATGAACAAAATATGTTAACGTTAGTTGGACCAGTTATTGGTACGTTAACTATACCAGAAGGTTGTACAAATGAATTAAAAGAAATCTATCAACAAAATCACCATATGTTAGTTGCTCAGGCTAAAGCAATGGCATTATGTCATGAAATGTTACCAGGAGCGAAAATCGGACCAGCTCCAAATATCTCATTGGTTTATCCAGCAAGCTGTAAACCAGAAGATAACTTAGCTGCCCAAAACTACAACGCTGTTAGAAACTGGTTATATTTAGATATGGCAGTTTATGGTGTATATAACAACTTAGTATGGGCTTGGCTAGAAGAACATGATGCAACTCCAGATTTTGCTGAAGGTGATGCTGAAGCTTTAAAGAGTGGACATCCTGATTTTATTGGATTTAACTACTATAATACAGCAACTTGTGAATGGGAAGATGGCTCTGTTGAATGTGATGGCGCTGCTGATCAACAAACTGCTCGTGGTGAAAAAGGTATGTTTAAAGGATTTAGAAATCCACACTTACCAACAACTGAATTTGGATGGGAAATTGATCCTATGGGATTTAGAGCAACTATTCGTGAAATGTATTCTAGATATCGTTTACCAATGATTGTTACTGAAAATGGTTTAGGTGCTTATGATAAATTAGAAGATGGAAAAGTTCATGATCCATACAGAATTGAGTATCTTAGAAAGCATATTGAACAAGTTCAATTGGCAATTAGTGACGGTTGTGAAATGATGGGATATTGTCCTTGGTCTGCAATTGACTTAATTTCTACTCATGAAGGTATGGTAAAACGTTATGGTTTTATTTATGTAGATAGAGAAGAATTTGATTTAAAAACTTTAGATAGATATAGAAAAGATTCTTTCTATTGGTATAAAAAAGTTATTGCTACAAATGGTGAAGATTTAACAGATTAATGAAAAGAGAACTTGTCAGTGATGGCAAGTTCTTTTATAATATGTCAAGAGGTGCTACCATGAAAAAAATAAAATATTTTATACCATCTATAATGTTTATGATTATTATCTTTTGGTTTTCACATCAAACAGGAACTGAATCATCTGGTTTGAGTATATATATAGTCAATTGGCTTGAGAATCATTTACATATTATTGTTCCAGAACTGATTATTAGAAAAATGGCTCATATGGGTGAATATGCCTTATTAGCATTCACTTTTATTTATGGGTTCTCCAAGAATAAATTGATATTGCAAAAGGTTCTCCTTTTCTCTTTGTCATCAACGTTTCTTTATGCTTGTAGTGATGAGTTTCATCAATTATTTATTGCTGGGAGATCTGGTCAATTGGTCGATGTCATGATTGATACAACAGGTGGAATGATTGCAATTATTCTCTTTTATTTTATCAAAAAGAAAAAGTGTTATTCGCAAGAATAGCACTTTATTCATAAGTTAATAAACCTTGTTTTTTAAGAATTGGTTTAAAAATTTTCATAAAAATTCCAAGTGTTGGACCAAAAGTTAACATTCCCAAGATTGTTCCTATACCAATAGACCATGAAATATTAAAAATAAGTGTTAATATCACAACAATTAAGACACTGATGACATCTGCAGCCTGTCTGACAACATGAAATTTAACTGGAATAATATCTGTTAAAGCCATACAAAATCCTTCTAATGCAAATGTAACTTCGTCTAATAACATAACAATTGAAACTCCAAATGCACAAACAGTACTTGCTATGATATACATAATAATCCCACCAGCAAATGATTGAAATTCAAAAATTAAAAGCTCATAAAAAACAAAATTAATAACCATTCCTAATAAAACACTCAGAGGAATCTGTAATAATTGAATCCATCTAAATTTCTTTCTTAAGATAACCATCTGACCAACAACACAACTACAATTAAAGATCATCCCCATTGTTCCAACCTCAATACCAATTAAATCTGATACTGATTTTGCCATTGCATCCCAAGCTCCAACCCCGATTCCTGATTTCAGTGTAAATGCACAGCCTGTTCCAACAATCATAAATGCTAAAACAATTAATATATATCTTTTACTTTTTACATTCATACTTCTTCCTCCACAGTGATATCTATTATATAGAATCTCATAAAGTTGTCTCAATTATTTCACAAAATGAAAAAAAGTTTTCAAAATACAAAAAAAGAAACTAAAGTTTCTTTTCCATTAAATAACGTCTTAATCTCACACCTCTTCTTTCAACAGTTTGTTCTGATAATTCAGTAAATCCTTTTGCCTCAAAAAAAGGTTTAGATGTAATAGAAGCAGCAGTATTTATAAAAGCAATTCCCTTTGCCCTCACATACTTTTCTAACTGCTCCAAAATAAGTGAAGCAACACCTTGATGTAAATATTCATGACTTACATAGAGTCTGTCTAAATATCCAGTTTCCCCTACATTACCAAATCCTATAATCTTTCCATCTTCTTCAACAACTAAAGTATGATTCTTATTTAAGGATGCCTCCCAACGATAAATATCTGGATTTTGAGGCGCCCAAGCATCTAATTGTTCCTTAGCATAATCATTTATACACACAGAATGTACATTATCATAAAATAACTTTAGAACAACCTCTAAATCAGTTGGCATATAAAGTCTTGTTTTCATTTTCCCCACTCCTTCCTTTAAAATATATTATACCACAAGATAATCAATTAAAAAAGGAGTTCAGTAACTCCTTATCCGTTAGATTCCAAATAACAAATCCATATATGTTGGCATTGGCCAATATTTTTCATCAACTTTTGTTTCAATAATATCTACTGTTTCACGCAGTGAATTCATTGCTACAAATACACCATCTCTCCAAATAATAGATTGATCCATTATATCAGCATCACAGGCCTGTGCTCTGATAATTTCTGTATCTAAATTTTCCATTCTTATTTTCATATCTGAAATTAATTCTGATAACACTTTGACATCATCCACTAAAAATCCATTATCAACACCAGTTTGTTTTACATTTAATGCTGTTGATGCTAACTCGTTTAAATAAGCAAGAGCTGCTGGATAAATTTCATTTCTAGCCATTTTACTTGCCGTTAGTGCCTCAACCTGTATTGCTTTATTATAATTATCCAATAATATTTCATAACGCGATGCTAACTCAATTCTAGAATAAACACCTTGTCTATCCAACATTTCAATATTTTTTTCTTCTTTTAAACATTTCATAGCATCTACTGTGTTTTTATGATTTGCCAATCCACGTCTTGCTGCTTCAGCTTCCCATTCTGCAGAATATCCATCCCCATTAAAAATAATACGTCGATGTTCTGAAAGGAATTCCTTAATGACTTCCATTGGTGTTTTTCCACCTTTAATTTCTCTAGCCATAATTCCCATTTCTTCAGCCAAAATCGTATTTAAAATTGTATTTGGTCCTGCAATAGATTGTGATGAACCTACTGCACGAAATTCAAATTTATTCCCTGTAAAAGCAAATGGTGATGTTCTGTTACGATCAGTATTATCTTTAGAAAAATCTGGAACAACTGATACTCCTGTCTGGAAACGTCCAGTATTGATGTCTTCTAATTCCTTTCCATCAACAATTGCCTCAATTAATTTATCAAGTTCTTCTCCCAAAAACATTGAAATAATTGCAGGAGGAGCCTCATTAGCACCTAATCTATGATCATTACCAGCACTAGCAATAGACATGCGTAGTAAATCTGCATACTCATCAACTGCCTTAACTGTACAAGCTAATGCAGCAATAAAAGGTAGGTTATTTGCTGGATTTTCTCCTGGATTGAATAAATTTACACCTGTATTTGTGATAACTGACCAGTTATCATGTTTACCAGAACCATTGACACCTTCAAATGGTTTTTCATGCAATAGACATCTTAAACCATGCTTTTTGGCAATATCCTGCATTAACTGCATGAGAAGATGATTATTATCTGTTGTAATATTAACATTGCGATAGACACATGCAACTTCGTGCTGAGCAGGAGCAACCTCATTATGCTTTGTTTTTGATGGAATACCATATTTCCATAATTCTTTATCTAATTCTTTCATAAAAGCAGAAACTTTACGTTTAATACTTCCAAAATAATGATCTTCTAACTCCTGACCTTTTGGTGCCATAGCACCAAATAAAGTTCTACCAGTTAATTTTAAATCCATACGCTTTTGATAATATTCATCAGCAACCAAAAAATATTCTTGCTCACTTCCTACAGATGCACTGACTTGAGTAACACCTTCCAAACCTAATAAAGGCAACAACTCACTTGATGCCTTTGACAATGCATCAACGGCTTTTAATAAAGGTGTTTTTTTATCTAACGCCTCTCCTGTATATGAACAAAATAATGTTGGGATATACAACGAACCATCTTTTACAAATGCCGGAGATGTACAATCCCAAGCCGTATACCCTCTTGCTTCAAAAGTTGCACGTAATCCTCCAGATGGGAAAGAAGATGCATCTGGCTCCCCTTTTCTCAACGTTTTTCCACTAAATTCAAGCAAAGCTTTATTTCCATCTGGTTCTAAAAAAGCATCATGTTTTTCTGCTGTCAAACCAGTCATTGGTGTAAACCAGTGCGTGAAGTGAGTTGCACCATTTTCAACAGCCCAGATTTTCATTGCATTAGCAATAACTGTTGCAGTTTCTTTAGGTAAAGGTTCTCCATTATCTAGAGCCTCATGAAAAGCTTTATAAGTAGATTTAGGAATACGTTCTTTCATAACATCATCACTAAATGTTAAACAGCCATAATCTTCTAGTAATTCATTCATATCCATTGATTAGTTCCCCCTTGTCATCACCCATTGTATCAATTTATGTCGACTCTGTCTACACTAAATAATCAATGTTCTTGAGGCTATTATATAGCCTTCATGTAGTCATGTCAACATCCTCATAATACTTAATTATTGATATGATATTATTTTATCGAACAATAAAATATATTCATATTCTTATTGTATTTTTAAAAAGAAGGATTATACTTATATGCAGAGGTGAAAATTATGTTTAGTCAATTTAAAGCATTAATCATTCATAGTCATAAGGAAGCGAATGATCAAATAAAAGCATTTCTAGAAAATAAAGGATATCTTTGTAATCAGGTTATTCAATTTAAGGAACTTGGAGAATATTATGAAAATCATAGTTATGATTGTATTATTATAGAAGATGATTTTCCTAGATTAAAAACGAATGAATTTCTTGTTCAAACGAAATTACGTGGACAGCCAATTCTCATTGTTATTAGCGATACATTATCATCAGATTATTTAGAGTCATTATTAAATGCTGGAGCAGATGATTATGTCACTATCCCATATAAACTCAAAGATATAGAATCAAAAATACAATCAGTCTATAAAAATGGAATTTTGAAACCAAGACGTATTTATAGATTTAAAGATATTGTTGTAGATATAACAGCAAGAACATGTTCTTGTGCAAACAAACCGCTTAATCTTACTAAGAACGAATTTAAATTATTAACAATTCTTATTTCTCATCCATATCAACCTTTTTCTATTTCTTATTTATTTGAAGAAGTATGGGGTTCATCAATTTATGAAGATGGGACTTCCATTCCTGGACTCATGAGCAATCTTATTATGAAATTAAGACTCATTAATAATGACCAAGAATATATTAAACGTTTTGGTAAAGACAGCTATAAAATGGCATTTTAAAAGGAATCGGATGATTAATCTGATTCCTTTTGCTTTTCTCTAGCAGCTTTTTTTTCTGCTTTTCTTTTTTCTTTACGTTGTTGTTTTTCTAATTGTCTATGAACATCTGTATATGCTTTCACTGTACAGTGAATTCTTTTATTTTCTTTCATAACAGCTGCTACGAACTCTACACGTTGTTTAGGGAAACAGCAATAACGCTTTTTTGTATTTGTATAAATTTCAATAGCATGTGGTCTTGTCGCAATATCAGCCCAACGAGAAACTGGATCACAAATTGTTTCACATTCCATCAAATCAACTTGACGTTTTCTCCATAAACGATAATGAATAGATAAACTCTTCTTCCCTATGATATATTTATATGGTCTAAACCCTAAGAAGAAAATACAACATAGTACACCAAAAATTGCTATTGTTATGAATGTATTCATATCCTTAGTCACAGCAACATAGATTGTATATAATGCATATGCACATAAGAATATGATCGTTGCAACGTTCATTCTGACTTTAAATTCTTTTTCCATAAAAGCCTCACTTTCTTTTCTATTATACATGATTTATCACCAAATAACAACGTCTATTCATTACAAACATCATCTATTGGTCTGATAGAAAAGAGATATTTTTTATTAAAAAAGGACGGTGTGTACCGTCCCTTTAATTTTTACTATCTTACAAATCTTATTCTGCAGCAGCAGCTTGTTTGTTTTGATATTTTTCGTAAGCAATTAAGAATGGGATATAAATTACTGTTGCAAAAGCAATTGCAATAATTTGGCTTACAGCTCCCATAATGTTTCCACCTGTTGCTAAGAATCCTAACAAGATTGGTGGCATTGTCCAAGGTACTTCAAGTACAACTGGTGGACAGAATCCCATAGTTACTAACAAGTATCCAAGACCGATACAAAGTACTGGAGCTAAGATAAATGGAATACCTAAGATTGGGTTTAATACTAATGGAATACCGAATGTTACAGTTTCATTAATGTTGAATAAACCAGGAACGATAGATAATGTAGCGATTGCACGGTTATCTTCACGTTTAGAGAAGATGAAGATTGCAATAACTAAACCTAAAGTTACCCCAGAACCTCCCCATTCAGCAAACATTTGCATCATACCAAGGTTGAATGTATAGTATCCATGAGCTTTAATTTCTGGAGTTAAAGGAACTGATTTACCATCTGTAAATAATGCAGTATTTGCATATAACATAGGTTTGAAGATTGGTTCCTTAACAGCAGCTAACATGTTGTTACCATGAATACCTACTAACCAGAATAAAGAGATAAGTACATACATGAACATAACAGCGATTACATTGTCACCGATGACATTCATTAATGGTTCTTGAACAGAAGTTTTAATTAAGTCATTCAAGTATGACCCTGAAGCTAATTTCACTAACCATCCAATAGTACCTACAACTAATAAAGTTAAGAAAGTTGGAATTAAAACTTCGAATGCACGAGCAACACCAGGTGGTACTTGTTCAGGCATTTTAATTTTTAATGCATCCATCTTACGGAATAAGTTATAGATTTCAAGAGCGATGATACCTACTAATAATGCAGTAAATAACCCAGTTGCTCCTAAATAACTACCTTCGAAACCACCTACAGTAGTGATAGCTTCAGTTCCAGCTGGTAATACAGCACCAGATGCTAAAGCATCAGTACCTTGCCAGATGTTTGTAGTAGTTGGAGTAACAACAGCCCATGACATGAATCCAAGAACTGCAGGGAAAGCACCAGTTTCACCATTAGCTTCTCCGATTTCTTGAGCTACTAACATTACGATACCAATTGAAATACATGAGATTGTACAAAAAGAAATTGCAGCAAATACGTCATTGATAGGTTTTAAAGCCATAATTGGTTCAAAAATTCCACCAAGACCTTGTGCGTTACCTTCGACAACGTTATCATTAACTAAAACGTTTGTCCAAAGTACACCGATAGCACCAGCGATAGTTGCTGGCATGAAGTTTTGGAATGCGTTCTTGATTGCGCCTAAATATTTATTTTGACCACACCAAGCACCAACGCGTCCAAGCTTATCAGCAAAAGCGTCCATATTTTTTTCCTCCCTTAAAATATTTTTGACACTAATAGTATAAGATTTATTTTATAAAAAGTCAATGCTTTTAAAACAAAAGTATGGTACTTTTGAAAAAAAGTACCATTTTAGGCTATAATTTCTTTTAATTTTTTTTCGACATTTTATGCATAATGAAGAAAACCTACGATTTCTCATAGGTTTACTGCTGTACAACGATAGTTTGGAATTCGAAGTCTGCATAATGATGACGTGCTAATGTATACTCAAAAATAGCCCCATTACTCAAATATGAGATTTGTTCTTCCTGAATATAAGGTTCATACTCATTCAATTTTAAATATTGTTGTTCCAATGGTGTTGATAAAGCTGCATTAATTGTCAAATGACAACTTTGAATTTTTAATTTTAAGACTTTTTCAATATATTCATAAACCGAACCTTTGAGATGCTCCAATTTTAAATTTGGAATTAAACTAATTGGCATATAGCTAATATCGATAAGATGTGGTTTTTTATCTAAAAATCTTAAACGAATAATATGATAAACAAAATCCCCTAGTTCAATCTGTAATTTTTTAGATAAATGCTCATCTGCAGGAATCACTTCAAACTCCAACACTTGACTAGTTACTTCTTTTATACCATCATATTTAGCTGTCAATCCACGAGCAAATTTATTTGTTGCACTTTCAGCAGAAATATCATAATCCTTTACAAACGTTCCTGCACCACGTCTTCTAATGATCAATCCTTCTTTGACCAAAATATCCAATGCCTTTTTCATGGTTTCCTTATTGCAGTGATAACTCATGCATAAAACATATTCATAAGGGAGTTTTTGACCAAAAGTATATTCTTGATTTTTAATTTTTTCACGTATATCATCTGCAATATCTTTATACTTTGCCATACTCTCACCTCACCAATATAAAAATACCATACTTTTACTTTAATTTCACGGTTTTTTTAACTTTTTTATGTATTTTTTAATTTTATACTTTCAATCAACTCTTTTTCTAATGAAAAAATCTTTAACTCATCATTTTCATAGACTCCATAACTTTTCACTCCAGCTTTTGGCAAAGAAATAGATGATGGATTAAAAACAACGATACCATCCATTAATTTTGCTACTGGTTTATGGAAATGACCATACATGAAAATATCACCTTGATTTAATAAAGGCATCTCATCTTCATTATACAAATGACCATGAGTTACAAAGAAACGATGTCCATCTATATATAACTGTGTATAATCTGCACGCATTGGAAAATCCAAAACCATTTGGTCTACTTCTGCATCACAGTTTCCTCTCACAGCAATAATTCTATCTTTATAATGATTCAATAAAACAGCCGTTTCTTTAGGGTTATATCCCTCAGGCAATGGATTTCTCGGTCCATGATACAATAAATCACCCAATAATATAAACTGCTCCATATGTTCCTCTTCAAAAATTTTAACAACTCTTTTGAAATCCTCATAAGAACCATGAATATCAGAAACAATCATACATTTCATTCTAACCCCTCCAATTCAACCCCTACTGGACAATGATCAGATCCCATAATCTCAGTATAGATATAAGCATCTTTAATATTCTCTTTCAAATCTTCTGATACAACAAAATAATCAATACGCCAGCCCGCATTCTTTTCTCTTGCCTTAAACATATAAGACCACCAAGAATACATTTCAGTTTCAGGATATGTATATCTAAAAGTATCAATAAATCCCGAATTTAATAATTCACTAAACTTCTCTCTTTCTTGATCAGTAAAACCAGCATTTTTATGATTTGTTTTATCATTTTTTAAATCAATTTCATTATGTGCAACATTTAAATCACCACAAAGGACAACTGGTTTAGAGTCCTTAAGTTTATTAACATGCATTCTAAAGGCATCTTCCCAAACCTGACGATAATCTAATCTTTCTAACTCTCTTTTTGAATTAGGTGTATATACAGCAACAAAATAAAACTTTTCAAATTCAAGAGTTATTAATCTTCCTTCTTGGTCATGTTCCTCAATTCCCATACCATATATAACATTCATTGGCTCTTTCTTTGTATAAATAGCAACTCCACTATATCCCTTCTTAACTGCATCATTATAATAAGAAGTGTATCCTTCAAACTCTAAATCTATCTGATTTCTTTGTAACTTCGTTTCCTGGATTGCAAAAATATCAGCATCAACATCCTTAAAAAAATCTTCAAAACCTTTTTTCAAACAAGCTCTTAATCCATTAACATTCCATGATACAAATAACATTATAATTTCCTCCTTAACAAGAAAAGGGGTTATACCCCCTCTTCCTCAATAGCATATCTGACAATTGTTTTTAATTTATCTGGTGCCACCTTCTCAGGATCATTCAAATAAATCTCATGATGGAGTCCTATTAACTTCATATTTTGAATTGTAATATACTCCATAATTTGAATTGTTGTATCAATCTCTGTATTATACGCACCCTTATGTAACATCTGAACGCATTTCCCCTCAGTATACTTCTTTAAATATGCATCAACAATATATGGATTATCTTTTTTAGCAGCCACATACTCTTTAATCTTTTCAAATGTTTCTTCATTTAAAACCTTTGGCTGAGCAATCATCAAAGTAAACTTTATCATTTTCTTTCTTGTTACATCAAATTGACTATTATCATACGTATCCCATAATCCCTCTAAAGGTGATATCAAATATAATAAATCCAATTCTTGCTTAAAGTAATCCTTAATAGCTTTAGATAATATATGTAAAGCTTCAGATTTTAGTTTAAACTCTTCTACATTAGGATTTCCGATTCCATCAATCATAATGAAATTGAATTCTGGCACATCAACAACATCTATTCTTCTTGTCGAAGCATCATATTGTGCTTTATACTCTTTTCGTATGCCTTCTTTCACTGGAGAATTCCTCCTTTCACTGCCTTACCATTATATATAATTTCTAAATAAATTTCCACCCTATTTTTAGGATTTTTTTATTTTTAAAGAGAATAATTTTCATTTTTCATACAAACATCCAAAAATCCTTTATTTTATTAAAAAAATATTCTTATATGAATTTATCTAAAATTATTTTTCATTCATAGATTCAAGTTTTTTTCTTTTCTTACAAGAATTATAGAGTTATATATATATATCAAACATTCTTTTCATTAAATAGAATATTAACATCCAAGAAGAACCAAACAATGATGTAAATCAGTTATCAAATAGACTCTAACAAGATAAAAGTCTCATAATCATTATAGTTATGAGACCAATATCACTTTTCTAGTACTATTTTTTTGTTAACCCCATGCTTTCTAAGCCTTTGACTGTTTGTTGATAACTTACATAAAGAACCTTACCATCTGCTTTTGTTGTTGTGATTAATTTTGCAGTCTTTAATGCATCAAAATCTGCTGTTTCATAATCAATAACTATTGTTTCATTAATTTTGTCATCAGTTATATCTGCTTTATAGCTTACACCTTTAATATCATATAATTTTTTTATTTGTGCAACTGTTTGCTCTGCCGCCTTTTTATCAATACCCAAATCTTTTAAGTTTGTCTCAGTTACAGAAGTCTGTTTTAAAACACGATCTCCTGAATAATCAATTGTGTTTGAAATCTTAACTCCATTGACTTCACCTTCATATACTGCTGTCTTAGTTTTAGAAGTTTCTCCACCACAGCCACTTAATACAACCGCTGCCATCATTATGCACATTCCTAATTTTAATAATCTTTTCATGATTTACCTCTTTCTTCTTTTTAGAATATCAAAAATAATTAAATTAACTTTATTATCCTTATATAAGATAATTTACAAACCTCTTTCAATCTGATTCCTATTCCTATCTGACATACTCTGATATCAGTTCCATTATTTGATTGCGTTTCATCACAGATATCTTATAGATATCTCCATTTTGCATTGTCACCTGTATTCCTGTCTTTATAAACAAATTAATCGTAAATGGTGCTATGTTGTCGATATCCTCATATTCAATATCATACGCTGCTGACTTCTTAAATGGTCCCCATGTTCGAAATGCTATTCGTTCATTTGTAAAGTAGAATCTTCCTGACACCTGCTTCTTCATAACCATTTGCGGTGTCTTCCATGTATCTCCCTTCTTCTCTTCTCGTAATTCTTCTCCTGCTCTTAAACTCAATTCCTCTGTTCTCACTTTAACATCTCTCCTTACCTATTCACCTGTTCTGATTGTTTCTTTATATATGTCCTGAATTCCTCATTCTCTGTTGTATAGTCTACTTCTCCAAGAATTCTGTCCTTTAATTTGAATCCTACTCTTGTTCCATCTTTCAAGTCTATAGAAATCATTGTCACTCTCTTTTCCTTTATTGTGATTCTTTCTATATCCTTTCTTTGAAATGTAAAAAATCTCTCTTCATCAAGATTCATCTCTTTAGCTGTATTTGAACTGTATACATAGAAGAAATAATATGTCTCTTGGCCATATCCTATCACATAGTCACGTGTGCCTATCTCTGAGCCACGATATGATGCTTTTCCTGTCAGCGCTGTTCTTACTACTGCCTTTGCTACATTCTTTGCACCCTCTCTCGCCTTTTCTTGTGCTGTTTGGCACATACTATTGTTGCTTGTTACATATGCAAGTTTGACTGATTCCTCTTTAATATATGTTTTCCTGATACGCTCTAATTGCATCTTAACACTCTCAATCCGCATCCCTGACATTTTCTTGCGCCGTTTCTCTGATACTATTCTCATCACAACAGCCAAAACAATAACAATCACTATCCATCCGACAATAATTATCATCTGTAAATTATCCATAAATCCCCCTCATCTCTTATTTAGTCCTGTCTCTTCTTTGCTTTCTTAGATAAACCATTCCTACCATCCCTGATAATCCCAGTATGACATAAATCTCTATGAGACTCTTATCTTCTGTAAGAACTGAATCTGGTTTCTGATTTCTTTGATCATCTCTATCCGGATTCTCTGCATCTACATTGATAGATGGCTTGTCGGGATGCTCTGAATTGAAACTCAGACTTCCCGTTCCATACTCTACATCTCCTACCTTAACTGTTTTATTAGGCTTCCAGTAATCATCAACTCCATCACCATCCAGGTCTATTGGTGGACGGCGATCATTGCTATCACTTATTCCATTTCCATCAGCATCTATATTCGTATCCGGCTTCCAAATACCATCTTCATTTCCACCTTCTGTACTTGGCTTCCATGTTCCTGTATTGTCCGTATCTATATTGATATCTGGTTTGCCATCATTATCTACATCTATATTGATATCTGGTTTGCCATCATTATCTACATCTATATTGATATCTGGCTTGCTATCTTTGTCTACATCTATATTGATATCTGGTTTAAAATCATTATCATTATCAATATTGACATCTGGCTTTCCATCATTGTCTATATCTATATTGATATCAGGTATTCCATCATTATCTGTATCTATATTTAAACTATCCATTCTGTATTCATTTATTTTTTCACTAATTGTGTAGTTTCCATCTCCTCCTATGTACTTTGCCGATATTGTCTGTTTCTCTCCTGGAACGCATAAAGTTCCATTGACGGCTTTGTAGTCACTAGAGGCTGTACTGTAGTTATAGTCTATCGCTCCTGACTTTACTACGCTTCCATCCTTGGCATGGGCTGTCAGACTGACTGGTTTTCCTATCTCCTTTCCGTTCATATAGAACTGTACCTTTCCTTTTGGCGAAGCACAGTTCGCTCCTTCACCCTTTGCTGGTGAGATTCGCGCGTTCAATGTTATCTTTTGATCTGGTCTGAAGATATCTGGACTCTGGCTCAAGCCTATTACTGTTATTTCAGTCTCAGTATCTGCTGGAGTAATCTCTGCATACTTAAAATAAGTTCTATGTCCCCAGTAAGCATCCTTGAAGTTTTGAACCGATGAGGTTGCATACTCAGTTGATGTAATAATCAATTGATACTTTCCTCCATCCACATTGATTCCTGGTGTAATTTCTGCATCATCTTCTATTGTAACTCCATCATCTTTGAGTTTTTGTGAATTCAGTGTCATTTTTGAAGCATCTGTCAATGAGCCATTAACTGGAATTGTCGTCTTAATTCCTAATGCAGCAATATCATCCACAATTTGTCCATCATCAAGTGGAAGACCATCATATCTCTTAGTCAGAATATTAGCTGCAAGATCACTGCTACTGATATCAAACTTTACATACTGCTTTAAAAATCCATTGGATGTATTTCCAACATCCTTAGCAAAGAAAGTATCAGTATCAAGAATACTACCTGTTGATTTATCAAAGACATCCAAATCAACACTGACCTCTGAACCTTTCTTGGCATCAGGCAGCCAGAGATAGAGAAGACCCTGTTCATCGGTATAAGAAGGAGTTCCATAGTCATATTCGATACCATCAATCTTCATATCCATGACATCAACAAGAGTCGTTGCTACCTTATCAAGCCCCCAACTGTCAAGACCAATCTTTGTCATGAAGACCTTTGTCTTCTTCCCCATATCACCATAGGCAACCTTCCCACCAATACTTGAGAACTTGTTAGCCTTTAATGAGCCTCCCAGAACATAAACGTCAGCCTGTGATCCCCCCAAATCATTTCTCCCTCCTACTGCTTTAGAAATAATTGTTCCACCAGTTACAATGATTTTATAGTTGGAAGAAGTAGAGGGAGTCGAATCGGTTATACATCCATCACCAAGACAGCCACCACCTATTCCTGCACCATATCCATAATATGTTGATGAATTAACACAACCAATAGAATCAATAATTCCACCATTGATGGTGATATTTCCTGCACTTTCACCATTTCCCCCACCTAAACCTGCTGATCTATCATTTCCAATAGTATTCAATTTACCTGGATAAGAGCTATCCATTGCAGTCAGACGAGTTCCTTTCTTCAGTCTGGTTCCATTGAGTAACGTCACATCATAAGGAACCTTGCCAGATTCAGGAATAATATCATTCCCCTGTGAATCCTTATTAACAACAGAATCATCTATATAGACACTTGTTGTCTTTCCACAGCGTAACCCTGGATAATCGCCATCTTTTGAAATCAATTTGTTTTCCGTGTTATCTGCTAAAATAATATAAGCACTTGCCCCCACTTGATCATTATCACTATCTGGAGTCAATGTGAATGGACTATTCGCTGTTGTGCTGATATTCACTCCTGCAAACGTGAGATTCGCCTTTACATTCTCTGGAATAACAATTCTATCTGTTGTTGCAGCTGAAGGATTCTGATTTCTTATGGTCAGTGACTGACTGCTGAGTATTGTCAGCACTCCTGATGTATAGCTAAAATCAGTTCCTTCTACACCGCCATTGACATGAAATGCACCAACATCTACACCACTGTCTGCATCAACAGCATATCCCATACCCAGAAACAGCCCAATACTAAGCAAAAGCAATACAATTAGCTTTTTCTTTTTTCTCACTTGTCATAACCTTCTTTCTTTTCTGTTTATCTATTTTTGCTTCATTTCCCTTTCTATCTTTTTCTTATATATCCTCTATCCTCCATTTTTCTCGTCAGTGTCATTACTGTAAAACTACCTATCCTCCTTCCCTGGTTCATTAAAGTTCACACAAAAAAACCATACATTTTCGTTAGAAAAAGTATGGTTAATCAATAAAATATATAGTATTTTTGTCAGTTCGTAAAAGTGAACATTTACGAACTTTTTATACATGATGAATTATACCATAATTTACCTATTTTCTACAAGCGTTTACAAATAATTCATCTTTCTATTTGTGAAAATGATAATTTATTTTATTTCTTCTTACCATATCACCCACCCTTTCATAAATAAAAAATAAATGAAAATGACATCTCATATATATTTCGATTCTCAAAAACTCCTGTACCATTATTCTATCACAATGAACAAATCTATTTGACGTTAAAAGTATATACAAACTGTTGTCTCATCCAAATTATTGCATAATTAAAAATAACCTTTTGATGATCTCAAAAGATTATTTCTCATCCCATAAAACGATTTGATTTTGTTCACGTGTTTTCTTCATATCAATAACACGTTGATTATTTGACCCTCTAAACTTCAAACGAATATTCTTTTCTGCCAGTATAAAAGGTCCGTCCACCAAAACGTCAATATAACTTAAGAGTTCATCACTTACAAAACAGTGTGCACGACCGCCATCAACAAGGTCCTCTAAAAAGTAGCCAGTATAACACCAAACATCTTTATCAGGAAGTTCCTTATGCATTCTTTGTAGCAATGGTAATAACCCTTCTTGATTCGTTGGTTCCATAGGTTCTCCACCCAGCAAACTCAAGCCTTGAATATGTGGTTGTCTCATAAGTTCAATCAAATCATCAATTGTCTGATTTGTAAATTCTTCTCCATAGTGGAAATCCCAAGCGACTTCATTAAAACATTCTGGACAATGATGTGTGCAGCCTGAAACAAAGAGTGAGACTCTCACTCCAGTTCCATTAGCAATATCAACCTTTTTTATTGTTGCATAATACATAATTATAAGTGGAGAACACGCTCTTTAATTTCTTGCGTTCTACCTTGATTCCAGAATTGCGTACCAATATATCCACATGTACGTCTTGCAACACTCATCTTGTCTTGATTTGTATTTCCACAACTTGGGCAAACCCAAATTAATTTTCCATCTTCATCTTCTTTAATTTGAATTTCTCCATCATATCCACATTCCATACAATAATCACTCTTTGTATTCAGTTCAGCATACATAATATGATCATATATATGTTTCATTACAGTTAAAACAGCATCTAAATTATCTTGCATATTTGGTACTTCAACATAACTAATTGCTCCACCTGGTGATAATGTTTGGAATTGTGATTCAAATGTTAATTTTTCAAATGCATCAATTTCTTCAGTTACATTAACATGATAACTATTCGTAATATAGTTTTTATCAGTCACACCAGGAATTTTCCCAAATCTTTTTTGTAAACATTTAGAAAATTTATATGTAGTCGATTCAATTGGTGTTCCATATAAACTAAAATCCATATTCTCCTGTTGTTTCCATTCATTACATCTATCATTTAAATGTTGCATAATTTCTAAAGCAAATGGTGTAATTTCAGGATCAGTATGTGATTTTCCAGTCATGTATTTTACACATTCACAAAGTCCAGCATAACCTAAAGAAATTGTAGAATATCCACCATATAATAATTTATCTAAAGTTTCACCTTTTTTAAGTCTTGCTAATGCACCATATTGCCATAAAATTGGTGCAACATCACTAGGTGTCCCTTTTAAACGTTCATGACGGCACATAAGCGCTTCTTTACACAAATCTAATCTTTCATCCATAATACGCCAAAAAGACTTCATATCGCCCTTAGAAGAGCATGCAACATCAACTAAATTGATTGTCACAACGCCTTGATTAAAACGTCCATAATATTTTGCACGTTGTGTCTCAGGATCAACAAATGGTGTCAAGAAACTACGACATCCCATACATGTATAACAATGCCCATCCCCATTTTTATCAACCTTTAAGCTCTTCATTATTTTTTCAGAGATATAATCAGGAACCATACGTTTTGCAGTACATTTTGCTGCTAATTTTGTTAAATTCCAATACTTACTTCCTTCAGTAATATTATCTTCCTCTAAAACATAAATTAATTTTGGGAATGCTGGAGTCACATAAATCCCTTGTTCATTTTTAACTCCAACAATTCTTTGATTTAAAGTTTCTTCAATAATTAAAGCTAAGTCATCTTTTGTTTGTCCATCAGCAACTTCATTCAAATACATAAAAACTGTTACAAATGGCGCTTGTCCATTTGTTGTCATTAAAGTAATGACTTGATACTGAATCATTTGCACACCACGATTGATTTCTTTACGAACTCTGTATTCAGCCAATTCATTCACTTGTTGGTCACTCACTTCAATACCTTCTTGATCAAATTCCTCACGTACCTCTTTTCTAAACTTTTGACGACTTACATCAACAAAAGGAGCCAAATGAGATAAACTGATACTTTGACCACCATACTGTGAACTTGCAACCTGTGCAATAATTTGTGTTGCAATATTACAAGCAGTTGAAAAGCTCTTTGGTCTTTCAATCATTGTTTCACTAATAACTGTTCCGTTTTGCAACATATCTTCTAAGTTCACTAAACAGCAATTATGCATATGTTGAGCAAAATAATCAGAATCATGAAAGTGAATAATTCCTTCTTCATGCGCTTTGACAATATGCTCTGGCAATAATAAACGTTTTGTAATATCTTTGCTCACTTCACCTGCCATATAATCTCTTTGAACACTATTCACAGTCGGATTCTTATTAGAGTTTTCTTGTTTGACCTCTTCATTATCACACTCTATTAAACTCAAGATTTGTTCATCTGTCGTATTCGCTTTACGCACCAATGCTCTTTTATAACGATATGTAATATATTTTCTTGCAACTGCAAAAGCATTTAATTTCATAATCTCATTTTCAACTAAGTTTTGAATTTCTTCAACACTTAATGCACGTCGCATTTTTTCACATTGATATTTCACATTATTTGTAATGTTATCAATATCCTCAGCAGATAATCTTTCTGTTTCAACAGCTTCAGCATTTGCTTTTTCTATTGCAGCCGTAATCTTAAGTTCATCAAAAGTGACTTCTGAACCATTTCGCTTAATAATTTTCATATTTTATTTCCTCCCTTACTCTTCGAAAATATAACAGCAGTTTTATTTTAACAAATTCATTTGTTATGAAATATTTTGCTATGTCATCATAACACACGCTTTCTTTATTATAAAGCAATATGAACGATAGGTCATGCAAAATTTTCAGCTTTTTTATACGTAAAATAAAAAGCATTGAATACATCAACACTTTTCCTATTTTAAATTTTTTTGTTTTGTCCCACGGATACCATGTACCTTAGAGGATATCTAATATTTAATTTCAAAAGAACTCTCATTATTTAAAACATCCAACAATTCTATCTCCATTTTATCAATATGAATATACCGAATTGTTTGCATATGCTCAATTAACTGATGAATAAGTTTTTCCTCGCCTTGAAAACAAGCTTCCACATTTCCATTGTATTGATTTCTTACCCATCCTGTCAAACCTAACCGTGAGGCCACCTGATAAACCGTAATACGGAAACCTACACCTTGTACACGCCCATGAAAAACATAGTGTTTCCTAACCATAAACATCACCTCTTTTTTTTATTTTATCACAAACAAAAAAAGAGCCAAGCTCTTTTAATGTTTTTTTGCAAAGTTCCAAGTATCACGGCACATATCTTCTAAAGTTTTTTCAGCAACCCAACCGAGTTCTTCTTTCGCACGTGTTGGATCAGCATAACAAGTCGCAATATCACCTGGACGTCTTTCTTTCATTTCATAATTGACTTTAACACCATTCACTTTTTCAAAAGCCTTCACAATTTCTAATACACTATAACCCTTTCCAGTTCCTAAATTGCAAATATGAACTCCTGGCTGATTGTATTTTTCAATCGCTGCAACATGTCCTTTCGCTAAGTCAACAACATGAATGTAATCACGAACTCCTGTTCCATCAGGAGTGTCATAATCATCACCAAAAACACCTAAACATGATAGTTCTCCAGTAGCGACTTTCATAACATATGGCATTAAATTATTAGGAATTCCTTTAGGATTCTCACCAATTAATCCAGAAGCATGAGCCCCAATTGGATTAAAATAACGTAATAATGTGACTGACATTTGTGGATAAGCATGTTGAACATCAGTTAACACCCTTTCCATCATAGCCTTACTAGTTCCATATGGATTTGTTGTTTCTCCTAGTGGACAATCTTCTGTTAAAGGGACAACTTTTGGATCACCATAGACAGTTGCACTAGAACTAAAAACAATATTATTGACATGATAATCTCTCATCATTTTTGTAACAATCAAAGTTGTCATGAGATTATTTGTATAATATTCAATTGGTTTTGATACTGATTCACCAACTGCTTTGAATGCGGCACAATGAATAATTGCATCTAATTGATTTTCTTGAAAAACTTTTTCAGTCTTTTCTTCATCTAAAATATTAAACTCATAAAACTCAACATCTTTTCCTGTAATCTCACGAATATAATCCAAAACTTCAGGCTGTGAATTTGAAAAGTCATCAATCACAACAACATCATGACCAGCTTGAATTAATTCTACACAAATATGACTTCCAATATACCCTGCTCCACCAGTAACTAATATTTTCATTATTTTTTCCTCCTTAAATAATCATCGAAAATATTCTGTATAATTTCCTTGCTAGCAACACCTTCATGTAATTTTTGATCTCCATCAAAAAAACAAGGAACATAATAATAATCATAAGAATCAGCCAATTGTACTTCTTTTGATTCTTCAATCATTTCAATAGGAATCTCTTTATAGATAGGATTTTCTGCATACAATTCCTGCATCCAGTTTCTAGCTCTTTGGCAATGTGGACAATGTTCTAGATAAAAAAGTTTCATTAAATTAACCTCATTGTTTTTATAACAATTGGTGTCTTTGGACAATCTTGAAAATTTGTTTGAGCACTTGCAATTTCATCAACTACATCTAATCCATCTATAATTTTACCAAAAGCAGCATATTCGCCATCTAAATGCGGTGCAACATCATGCATAATAAAGAATTGTGAACTCGCTGAATCTTTGACCATTGTACGAGCCATTGATAAAACACCACGTGTGTGCAATAAATCATTTTGAACACCATTACTGCGAAATTCACCTTTAATTGATGGACATGCTTTTTCCTTCATTTGAGCATCTAATCCACCACCCTGAATCATAAATCCAGGAATCACCCGATGAAAGATTAAACCATCATAAAAATTCTTTTCAATCAAGCTTATAAAGTTTTTCACTGTTATTGGAGCAACGTCTGGATATAATTCTCCTGACATGATTTTTCCGTTTTCCATTTCAATTTCAAATTTAACTGTTTCCATTATTTATCCTCTTTTTCTTCAATAATACGATCAGCAGCATCAATGATAATTGGTGCATCTTTTTTCTTTTTCAAATATAATTTAACCCCAAAAAACAAAGCAACTAATCCTGCACATCCTAATAATAAATAGAATATCTTTTCCATTTGTTTAAACTGATAAGCTAACGCTACAGTTAAGCACAAATTAAGAATAATCAATGCCCCAGTTGTCTTTATTCTATGGTTATAAAGGCAATCTAATGCTAAAGCATTCGATAAAAATAATACAATAATTAATCCAACTTCCATATTTTGCCCTCCTGTGTAAACATCATATCATTTTTTTAAATAAATTTCACTATAATTATACTGTAACCGTTTTCATTAAAAATGAAGTGTGTTAGAATAAAAGAAAGAAAACTTAAAAAAGGAGCGTGATATTATGAGAACTTATCACTCAAACGAAATTGGAAATGTTGTCGTGTTAGGCCACTCTGGGAGTGGAAAAACCAGCGTGATTGAAGCTATGGCTTATCGTGCTGGAATAACAAATCGTATTGGTACGATTGAAGATGGAAATACTCTGAGTGACTATTCAGCAGAAGAGGTGAAAAGACAAACCTCGATTGGTTTAACAGTGATCCCTTTAGAATGGAATGATTGTAAAATCAATATTATTGATACACCCGGTTCATTTGACTTTATTGGTGAAGTTGAAGCTGCGCTTAAAGTTGCAGAAAGTGCTTTAATCGTTGTTCCTGCTACAGAAGGGATTAGTGTAGGGACAAAACAAGCTATGCATAAAGCACACGATAAAGCCAAAATCATTTATTTAAGTGGGCTTGATTATCCAAATGCAGCTTATAAAGAGAAGTTAGAAGAATTAAAATTAACTTATGGAAAAGCAATGGCCCCTATTCAAGTCCCAATTATGGAAGGCAGCAAAATGGTTGGCTATGTCAATGTAGCAAAAATGGAAGGACGTTATTTTGAAGGAGAACAAACTCACCCCTGCCCTATCCCTGATAATATGTGGGAAGAAATCACTCCCATCAAAAATATGATTGATGAAGCTGTGGCAAATACAAATGATGAACTTTTAGAAAAGTATATTAATGAAGAACCTTTTACAAAAGAAGAAATTTCTTGGGCATTAAGACAAGGTGTTATGAATCATACTTTAATTCCTGTTTTGTGTGGTACTAACCAAATTGGAATACAAATTGTTTTAAATTCAATGGTTGCTTTCTTTAGTGCTGCAGGTGATATGGTGAATTCAATGGTTGTAAAGAATGAAGACACTGGTGAGGAAGACTTGATTGGCTTTGATGAATCTTTACCAACATCTTTATTTATATTTAAAACAATTGCTGATCCTTTTGTTGGTAGAATTTCTCTATTTAAAGTTTGTACTGGTCGTGTTCATACAGGAACTTCTTTATATAATGTTCATAAAAAAGAAGTTGAGAAAATTAATAAACTTTATATGATGAAAGGGAAAGAATTGATTGAAGTTGATACTTTGAATGCCGGTGACATAGGTGCTCTGTCTAAATTAACACATACACAGACAAATGATACTTTATGTACTTTAGATTATCGTGTTCTATATGAACCTATTCATTTCTCTCATCCTTATTTTGGGAAGGCTATCAAACCTGTTGGAAAAAGCAATGAAGAAAAGATTGCCAATGCTTTAAATAAATTATTAGAAGAAGATCCAACATTACGTTTTGAAAACAATCCTGAAACAAAACAACAATGCCTCTATGGATTAGGTGATATTCATATTGAAACAGTCGTTGCAAAACTGAAAGAAAGATTCAAGATTGATGTTGCTTTAGATGATATTATTATACCCTATCGTGAAACAATTCGTGGCAATGTCACACACCGTTATAAATATAAAAAACAATCCGGTGGTCATGGGCAATATGGTGATGTAGAAATGACATTTGAACCACTCAATGATTATAGTGTTCCTTTTGTATTTGAAGAAAAGATTTTTGGAGGAGCTGTTCCAAGAGCTTATTTCCCAGCCGTCGAAAAAGGTATGATTGAAGCAACCAAGGCTGGTATCCTTGCAGAATATCCTGTTCTTGGTATTAAAGCCACTCTTATTGATGGTTCTTATCATAGTGTTGATTCATCTGAAATGGCTTTTAAAACAGCCACTATAATGTGTTTTAAAGAAGCAATGCCGAAAGCAAAACCAGTTTTATTAGAACCATTTGTCACATTGCATGTTTATGTTGATGAACAATATACTGGTGATATTATGGGACATTTCAATAAAAAGCGTGCCCGTGTTATGGGGAGTGAAATTCTAGAAGATGGTATGATTAAAATCACTGCAGAAGCACCTCAGTCAGAAGTCATGAACTATGCTGTTGATTTAAGATCAATGACACAAGGTCAAGGATTCTTTGAAATGAATTTCTTAGGATATGAATTTGCACCTGATATTGTTGCTAATCGTATTATTGAAAATAGAAAAGTCTAAAACCTCTGTTAAGAGGTTTTTTATTATCACATCAAATAAACACGATTTCCCAAATATTTTCTATGTGTTTCAATTGACACATACGCAAAAGTGTTTAGAATAAGAAGTGTAGACAAAAAGGAGGGATTGTCATGTCTTGTCAGAAAAGGATATTTATAGGCTTTTTTACTCTATGCCTTATGACTGCTTTTTCTTTGAGTCATATATCAGTGCAGGCAGAAGATTTTAAAGGTCAAGAAGAAAAATACATAAAACTTTGTTCATCTTCCAAATTAACAGACAAACAACAAAAAACATGTCAAGAATTTAATACATATCTCAAAGATAAAAACAAAGAACTTTCTAAAGATACAAAAGAAACTCAAAAGAATGTGAAAAATACAGAAAATACGATTCAAGATATTATTAAACAAATGGCAGATTTAGAAGCCAAAGCAACTTCAACACAAAAAGAATTAAAATATATTCAAGATACTATTGAAAAATACAATAAAAACATTATAAAAAAACAAAAAACACTTGAAGAACGCATGTATGCAATGCAAACAACAATGAATTCTGGTGTTTATGTTTCTTATTTATTAGGTGCTGAAGATTTTACTGATTTCATGAGTCGTGCAGCTAATTTTAAAGAATTAACCAAATATGATAATGAAATTATAGAAGAGCTTACAAATACAATGAAAGAAGTACAAAAGCAACAAGATACACTCAAAATTCTTAAAGAATCAATAGAACAAGATAAACTTGCTCAAGCAGAATTGAAAGAAAAATTCACTGCTAAATTAAAAGAACAAAACAAAGAATTAGCAGCAAATAATGCTGAGGTTTCTAAGAATCAGGAATCTATTGATAGTATTCAATCAAATCTTGCAGCTATTAAAAAAGCAGCTGAAGAATCAAAGGTTAATAATGTTACTCAAGCAACTCCAAACAAAAAACCTTCAAAACCTAATAATAATACCAACAACAATCAGAATAATACAAATCCCCCTGCTGATTCTAACAATTCACAAACTGATAATAATCAATCAAATAACAACGATCAATCAAATAATGATTCATCAGATGATTTATCATCAAATGAGAAATTAGGATTACAGATAGCTAATAAAGCTTTAACACGTCAAGGCTATTTATATGTATGGGGTGGTGGACATTCAACGAGCAGCATACAAAATCCTAATTGGACGAAATTTGACTGTTCGGGATTAGTCAACTGGGCTCATTATCAAAGTGGTGTAAATATTGGTGTTGGTAATACCAAAACATTAGCAAACTCAGGAAAAAGTATTTCCAAGAATCAATTACAAGCTGGGGATATCATTCTTTTCAGTAGTAATGGAGCTTATAGTGGAATCCATCATGTTGGTATTTACATTGGAAACAATCGCATGGTTCATGCCCCAACTGAAGGCGAACCAGTTCAAGTATCTAACTTAAATAACAGCTATTGGCAAAGAGAATGGTATAGTTGTAGACGTTTATATTAAGCAAGCATCGATATGCTTGTTTTTTTATGCTATAATAAAAAAAGAAATGAGGGAGAGTATGAAATTATTATTTAAACAAAGATTATTTTCATGGTTGGATAGTTATGATATTTTTAATGAAAACAATCAAGTGACTTATAGTGTACATGGGAAATTAAGTTGGGGACATTGTTTACACATCCATGACCAAAATAATGAACACATTGGTACAATAAAAGAAGAAGTTTTCACTTTCTTACCAAAATTTAATATGTATATTCAAGATGAATATATTGGTCGTATTTACAAAGAATTTTCATTTTTCAAACCTGTTTTTCATCTAGATTGCAATGATTGGAAAGTAGAAGGCAATTGGTTAGAGTGGGATTACCAGATTGTCAATTCGCACGGAATCGTTATTGCAACAATCTCTAAAGACATCTTCCATTTTACTGATACTTATGTTATAGACGTTGTCCAACCTGATAATGCTTTATATGTCTTAATGATTGCTTTAGCTATTGATGCTGAAAAATGTTCACGACAAAACTAACCGTTAATAAAACGGTTTTTTAACTCTTTTTTAAAAACAACTATAACTTTTACAATAATTAAATCAAAAAAGATAAAATTTTTAAAACAGACTCATTGCATATATAACTTCATTGTACTATGCTTGAGATAGGAGGTGGAAAATATGGCAAATGAAGATGAAAAGGATTTTAACGCTATGCTACATAATAATAAGGATATGCCAAAATTCCAGATAATCACAGATCAAAAAAGTATAGAAAAATATGGTGGTAATAGAATGTATTTTGCTCCACCAATTGATTATGATAAAATCATGAAACAAATTCCTAAAGGAAAGATTATAACAATAGGAGAAATACGTGAGTATTTTGCTAAAGTTAGTGGAGCAGATTTTACAGAACCGATTACTGCTGGTATTTTTGTTTCTATTGCTGCCTGGGCTAGTTATCAACGAACTGAAGATGAAATACCCTATTGGCGAACTCTTAAGGCAAATGGTGAATTGAATCCTAAATATCCTGGTGGAATTATTGCTCAGAAAGAAAAACTGGAAGCAGAAGGACATACAATTATTCAAAAAGGTCGTAAGAATATCAAATATTATGTCAAAGATTATCAAAAAGTTCTTTTTGAAATCAACGACACTACAATTTAAATATCAATATCCAAAAAAGCAGTCTTTCAAAATATATAAGAAAAACTGCTTTTTAATATTTATATTTTTTCCTTTTGACACTCTGAACAAAAATAAATAGTTCCTCCCAAATAGTTTGCTTTTTCTATAGGAGTTTGACATCTTGGACAAGGTTGATGAAGTGTTTTCTTACTCAATCGTGTTCTATATCCACCTAAATAACCAAAAATATTCTTCTCCGTATCTCTACCACCTTGTTCTATCATTTCACCAAGAATATTTTGGATAGCTTTAAAAAGCTGTTGACTTTCTTGCTTTGACAACGAATTGACTTTACGTTTAGGATGAAGAGAGGCTTCCCATAAAATATCCTGTAATACACCATTACCAATCCCTGGAAAACGCTGCTCAGTTGCTAAAAAAGCTTTGATGCTCATGGTTGGTTTTAAACTTTCTAATATACTCATAAAATAAGAATAAGTAAACTGACTTGAAATAGGTGAAATCTTCTCTAAGCTCTTCAGATAATATTCATTTTCATAATTTCCATGATGACAAATAATACTTCCATACATCGCAACTTGAAAAACCAAACTGGTTTGATCTTCAAAAATTATAGCCAACTGATATTTAGAAGGTATCTCATCACAGGAAGTAAACACAGTCATATTCACACCATCATTGACACACACATAAACACCTTGATCACATTCAATTTCTACAAAAATGCCAAATCCTCTTGCCCCTTTCATTATACGCCCTTCTAATTGAGAAGGGTAAGAAGCCACATCCCCTTCGAACCAACAAAACTTATGGAATGATGTTGGCAACAAAACTTTAATAATTTTTTTGCCTGTCAAATAATGATTCAACTCTTTAGCACGTGACAAAGCCTCTGGTAATTCTATCATCGTTGTTCTCCTTTATTATCAAAGAGATGATGTTGCATCCCTTCTGGATTATCTAATACCAATTTATATGTTTGATAAATATCTGTTTCCTTAAATGTGACTTTTTGAAAATAGGAATTCAAATCATAAATGATGCCATCTCGATAGGAAAGCAAAATGGGTGAATGAGTGCTTATAATAAACTGTGAACCTGCTTGAACCAAATCATCTATTAAGACTAATAACGCCAATTGTCGTGATGGTGATAATGCCGCTTCTGGCTCATCTAAAATATATAACCCATTTTGAGAAAAACGATTCATCATCAGTTGCATAAATGATTCTCCATGTGAACAGGCATGCAAACTTTTTCCACCATAACCATTATACATTCTTGAATCTTCATCTGCAATCTGATCTATTTCAGTCGCAACATTATAGAAACTCTCCGCTCTTAAAAAGAATTTTGTTTGTGGTTTATACACACCTTTAGAAACTTTTAAATAGTGATGAAGTCCTGAATGTGTTTCAGCAGTATGAAAATAAAAATTTTCAGTACCCCCTTCAGCATTCAATCCTAGTGCCACTGCTAACGCTTCAACAAAAGTACTTTTACCTACACCATTTTCACCTATCAAAAAAGAAACTGGTTTTTCAAAAGTTAAAGAATCAAAGTGCTGAATCAAATCAATATGAAAAGGATATTGATCAGTCATACTTTTATCTTTCACAAGTCTGACCTGTTTCACAAATAAATCATTCATAAACATCACCTATCTTATAGGTCTATTATACCAAACAATAGAAAAAGGTGAATAATTTTTAAGATTATATATTAGATTTCTTTTTTGTTTCCCATGAAATACCACCAATTGTAAATGCAATCGCAAGACCAAATAAAACAATAGCAACAATAACTTTTATATTCCCATCTAAATAATAATCATCCCACACTCTTAAATTCATTGGTGCAAATGCAAATGGCTGATGATGAATCAACATCATCAATACACTATTCATACCAAAACTAAAGATTCCCGAAACAAATAAACATATAGCAGTTTTCCATAAACTATTGATATGCAAATAGCGTATGACAAACATTATCATCCAAAATGGTAACACACACACCAGTGTTACAGGTAATCCTATAGATATAATTTCAGTTCTATAACCGCTATAAAACATTGTTGTTCCTACTAATATCAACAATAAGATTGTTATGATTGTAAAATAAATCACTGTTTTATGATGATAAAATTGGCTTGGCAAAGGTAAATCTCTAAGTAAAAAAGGCAAGATAACAAAAGCAAATCCAAAGAATAAACAAACTGCTGTTACTAAAAACCAGTTTCCACCTGTATATAAGCAACTCGTTAACAACAAGAGGTTCAATGAAACATAAAAGCTTCCTAAGATTATCCATTGTTTATTCTCGCCTTTCACAAGATTAGGTAATGACGTTACTGTAAATGCTACCATCTCACCTGCTAAAACAATAAAAAACCATGACAATTGCCGTTCAAGTACAAGATTAACAATCAAGCAGACAAATAGTGAAACAGCATAACAAATATAGAAAAAAAGTGAGTATGTTTTCATGATACTTCGAAAATATTTTGCTTGACGTTCTGTTTCCCTTTGTTGAAAATCTTCATTGCAAGTAATCAATTCATGTTCACTGACTTCTAAAATCTCACATAGTGATGATACCAAAGATATATCTGGATATGACACCCCAGTTTCCCTTAGTTAAAGATATGAACCCTCTTTATCAGTCTACTTTTCCAATAAATCGGTAGTATATCTCTATTTCCTGTA